>UEXL01000494.1_pt1 | contig 10403 bp, 24 predicted proteins | sample 1796671 | NCBI WGS metagenome assembly UEXL01 (sample SAMEA4772471, study PRJEB27181) | metagenome
TCATCTGAATCTGAATCTGAATCTGAATTACTATCACCATTAGTATCTTCTGATTCTTGGTCACTATCTTCGGAACTATCAGAAGCATCTGAATCAGAATTTTCACCATTAGTATCTTCTGATTTTTCATCAGGCATTGCAATATCTAATTTGAACATATCATCTGATTCTGTTTCTTTCTGATTTGTTTTCATCCATTCTTGTAATTCAATTGCAAGATTTAAGACATCATTAAGTCTTAGTTTCATTTGCTTTTTAACCCACTCTAATTCATCATTATCGAATGGTACATTTGGTACATTCTTATAATGCATATTAATTCTATCAATTAAATTAAGTTTAGATAAGTCTTTTCCATTAATACCGAAAAAGTCTTTTTCTAATAATTCTGTATAAGCAGTTTTGAAAACTTTTCTAGAACCCAAATATTTGTCTTGAATCATTTTTTCGATTCTAACATCTTCTAGAACATTTAAGAAAGAATGTTTAACTTGTTTTTCTCACCATCTTCTAATAAAGATACTGGCGTATATAAGGCATGACCCACTTCATGAAGTGACATCATATCCATAACTGATTCTGATTTATCTTTCCATATAGGTAAGATAACCTGTCTAGTCACAGGATTGAAACTAGCAGTATGTGCTTTCTGATATGTAACAGTGACATCTTCCTCAGCCAATAATTTGACTAAAGTCGATTTATCCTTTACAGATTCTAGTTTGATATTTTGGGAAATGTTTCTTGTCATAAATTTACTCTCTCAATTTAATTTACAACACCATTATAACAGCCTAAACAGGTATTGTCAAGTCTGTAGGTTATTGATTTATAAGGGATTTGTAAAATAATTTAGATTGATGCTGTACAAATATTGTACAATATGGGATAAATCACTAGTTAATGAGAATGATTCTCATTTAGACCTTTGTATTTTTCTGACTGTTTTATTGAGTTTCTTCATCGCTCTTTCTATTTTCAGTCTAGATACCTTTTGTGTAAAGTCTGCGCTTCCATATGGTCATATTCATGTTGGAATATTCTAGATGATAATCCATCAAATGTTCTCTCATGTTTTTCACCTTTCTCATCTTCAAACTCAACTTTGATTGCAATAGGTCTTTTAACTTTAACCATACGCCAGGATATGTAAGACAACCCTCATCTATTAATATTTCTTCTTTTGATGTTTCTACTATCTTGGGATTGAAACATGTAAGTATTTTTCTAGTATTGATATCTTCATACATGATAAAGACTCTTTCTGCAATACCTATTTGATTGGCAGATAAACCAACACCTTGATAATGTTCCATAGAGTCTATTAAGTCTTGTCTGACTTTTTCTCTATCACAATCTTTACTTACAGATTCCATATGAGTTCTTAATATAAGATTGTTGGGTTCTAATAATTTTGATACTTCACTCATGCTACCACCATTTTACTAAAGTTTTTATTCTTCTCAAATTTAAGTGTATGTTTAAACTTGTCCACTAATACATCTTGTTTATGACTTATCACAAATACATTCTCACCCTCTAGTGTGTTTAGTATTTTTAGAAACTCATCTGTTCCAGCACTATCTAATGAACTATCAAATATCTCATCTAGTATTAATAGATTTGTATTTGTACTATTTTTCATTTTAGCAATTGCTCTCCATGTAAATAATAATGCCAAATCTATTCTCATTTTTCACCCTCACTAAATGAGGCATAATTAAAGTTATCACGAAATCTTGATTTAATTGTTTCATCAAAGTTTTCATCTAAACTAAAGTTAACATAGAATTCCATAGATGCCAGATACTTATTAATCAACTGATTCATGATAGGTAGATACTGTTTAATAATTTTAGTCTTAATACCTGTGTCTTGTAACATAGCCCTTGATGCTTCTTTGTAAACCTTTTCCTCTTTTAAATCTTTTCTGTTCTTTTCTATACCATCAAATTCTCTTTTAAGTACTTTTAGTTTTTCTTCATCAGAATTATTTACAGTACTCTTTTCTAATTCAGAAATCTCATTAGATAATCTTTCTTGATATTTTTCTAATTCTTTTATGGATGTATTTAACTGTGCAATCTTAATTGAGTTATCTTGTATGTTGTTTGTAATTCCACTTATCTCATCTAATCTATTTTTTGTTTTATCTAATTCAGATTCCATTTTGTATAGACCATCTAAAATATCATTTGATTCACCTTTTAATATCTATCATTTTATCTTTAAAGTCTTTGTCTATATGTTGTTCACAAGCAGGACAATCTTCATTCTCTGATAAGAACTTAATCATGGTATCCTTTTCTTTCTTTTTCTCTATAAGTGTAGAGCGTATGTCTTTTAATTTTACATCTTTAGATTCTACATTGATTTGGTCTTTAACTGATTCAAATAATGTTTTCTGAGTTTCTTCTAATATTTTTTATCATTTATCTTTTCATCTAATGATACTGAATTGGAATGATAATCATTTTGTTTTGATTCTATTATTGAACCTTTGTTAGAATTAGTTTCTTTAATATAAGCTTCTTGCATAGTTATCTTTTCACCAGATAACTTATAATTATATTCTACTTCTTGTAATTCTGCAACTAAATCTTTTAATCTTTGTTTTAACAATATATTCATTGTTGAAAATATTTTAATATCTAATAAGTCTTCAACAACCTCTCTCCTAAATTTTGCCTTTAATTGCATAAATGGTACAAAGGTTGAACTACCTAAGATAACAACTTGTGTAAATGAACGATAGTTTAGTTTTAGTATTTGTTGTTCTAGTATCTTTTGATAGTCACGATTATTAGCTTCTTGATTTAACATGACATCATTTTGCCATATCTCAAACTTATTTGGTTTGATACTACGAATGACTTTATACTTTCTACTTGCAATACTAAATTCAATCTCTACTACAGTTTCCATAGCGTTAACTGTATTGACTAATTGAGATTTACTAATTGTACGAAATGGTTTTCCAAACAATGCAAAACATAATGCATCAAGCACTGTTGATTTACCAGCACCATTCTCACCTATGATAAGTGTAGTTTCATTACGATTCAAATCTATTTCTGTAAATTGGTTTCCTGTGGAAAGAAAGTTTTCCAACGAACCTTTTCAAATATAATCATTCTAAGTCTAAGTCTTGTGCCTCTGTATATAAAGATTTCATTTGATTCTTTAATCTATCTTTTCTAAATCAATAGGTAAGTCATCAATGTATTTGTTTAATAGTGTTACTGTGTCTTCTGTGTTTTCTACAATATCATCTGATACTGAACTTGCATCTAAGTCTGAAAAATCTTCGACAATTTTTATATCAAAGCATCTGCTGCATATAACTTGTCTAAGAATTGGTCAAACTGATATAAATCTTTTTTAACTACTACAATCAATTTAACATATTTGTTTGCATACTTTGTAGTATCATGTTCTTTATAATTTTCTTTAGAATCATCATAATATATCTTTTCATATATTGTATATGGATTGATTATTCTTTCTAACTCTCTTGTTTCTGTATCGTAAATATGAAATCCTTTTTTATCTTCCCAATCATTCCAATATAATTCATATGGTGTGCCAAGATAATAGATTTGACCATCATCTGACTTGTGATGAAAATGTCCACTCATAACTGTATCAAACTTTCTAAAGAATTCTTTTTCACGGCCACCTTGTGATACGATAACATTTTGTTCATTTGAAAACCATTGATTTCTAAATGACCCATACATACTTCAGCTTTAGTTTCATCTATCATACCTTCTGCATAGATTTCATTTGATTTGATTAATCCATGGCATAAGTAATATAGGTAAACCATCAAAGTCTACTTCTGTTGCATCTTCATAGATGTGAATATTATTATGTTTACCACCTAATAATTCTGTAAGAGAATTTACTTCACTTGTATTCTTATAATAGATATCATGATTACCAACTAACATATGTAAGTCAATTCCTAATACATTAAATGGTAATATAAATCTCTCTAAAATCTTTTGCAGTTTTATATGATACATACTTACGCCTATCAAAACAATCACCTAAATGAATACATGTTTTAATATTGTTTTGTTGTAAATATGGAAAAACACTCCCTCATAAAATTGATAGAAGTATTCATTAAAATTCACATTATCATTTCTTGCACCGAAATGAGTATCAGTAATTATTGCTATTTTCATTAAGTAGTTTCTTTATCGGTTTCAGAAGTTTCCATAAAGGTTTCTAAACCTTCTGGTGTTGTTGTCTTTTCTTTTTTCTTGACTTTATATACATCTTCATCAGGCAACATAATGTCTGGGTCAAAACCTCTTACATCATAAACTGTATCATCACCTTCATTGTAGTAAATGTTTCATATTGTTGTTTCTCAATCATTTTATTTTTGATATGAGTTTGTTTTTTCTCTTTTTGAATTCTTCTTAAAAATGCATAGTATATAATTTGTGTAAAATATGCAAAAGGATTCTTTGACTTCTCTGGGTCAAAGTTATGTATATTGTAAACAGTTTTCTATACCATCAGAAACCATTTCAGAACGATAAGTATAATTAATAAAGTTAGGTCTATATGATAATCCATTTGCTATCTTTAAAAACACTCACCTATGTAATTTGTTACTTGTGGTTTTTCTTCTCCAGCTTCCTCTGCCTCTTTACATAGTTCTTTCCACGCAATCATAGCTGCATGAAACTCTTTATTATCTATGTAATGAACACCTTTTTTCTTTGTTGTTGCCATCTTCCTTTCCTTGATGAATTGTTATGTAGCCATAGTACTAGGTTCAACATAATATGTCAAGGTTTATTAGTAATTTTTAAAAACTTTTTACATTTATTTGCAAATTAACTTGACAAACCTTGTTTAACCTTTATAATCGCTATGTTCCAGCCGAGAATAATATACTATAAGAGATGGTTAATGTTTAGTATTAGAAATAGGTAAACTATCTAAGTCTTCTTCTGATATTTCTTCTTCTATCATTTCTCTTTCTTTATTATCACCACTTAATGCTGAAACATATTCATTAAACATTTGTCTTACTTCTTCTGAATTTTCAAATTCATCTTCTTCTTCTGGTGTATCATTAACCTTAGGTTGCATAACAGGTTCATTTGTTTCGGCATCAGCTGCATTGAATGATTCTAACATAAATTTAATAATTATTTAAAGCATAAGATGCTGAAGTGACTGTTATGATTGTTGATTTCTCAATATCAAATTCATCTGATTCTGTAAATGGTTGTAACCAACGAGATAAAGATAATGCCTCAACAACACCTTTCTTAGTGATTCTATTTTTAATTCCATTTTTAATGGATGTATTACATGTAATTTATTAGAACCTTCATCTGTGCGTGTAGGTATACAAGTACAAACGATACTCTCACCATTTGCTAATTTTATTACTCTAGTAGTATTGTCTGTCATATCCTTATCCTATCTATTTCGTAATCAAATTCTTCTTCGTTGTATATATTTATTCTTTCTAAAAAGTGATTCAAAGTAAAATTCTTTTTATCTTTATATGTAAAATCATCAGCAATATCTAAAAGCGTTGTTTGTATATTCCCTTTATCTGATTTTCGCAACCCACGGCCGATACTTTGGAGCACTCGTATTCTACTCTTAGACGGAGATGCGAACACGATATTATGCAAGTTCCTAATATTAATACCAGTACTAAATGTACCATACGATGCGACAATGATTGCATTTGTTTCTTTCTCCGTTATTGCTCTAATTTTTTCTCTTGTTTCTGTGTCTGTTCCACCATGTATAAAGAATACTTTCCTATCAAAATCTTTCATCAGATTGTACAACACCAGCCCATGTTTTTCTACGAGTTGATATAAACATAGTGTATTACCATTCAATTTATCACAAAGTCTTGAAATAAAGTCATTCCGTGTCTTGTGAGCCACTATGTACTGTAACTCATCACTATACTTTAAATCCTTTACTTCTTTACACTCATTTTCTTTATGTTTTAATACTAGACATTTAATTTTAAGACTAGCCAAAGTATCTTTATCCATTAACTCTTTTGTGGATGTTACTTTTTCTACTTTACCAAATAACCTCTAAAACTAATCTATGTGTCTGTGTACCATCTAAAGTACCTGTCATTCCAAAACGATACTTACAGTTAATCAGTTTAGTCATGATTGTAGTCAATGACTTAGATTTAAATAGATGTGCTTCATCTCCAACAACACATCCAAAATTTTCAAAATATTTTTTATCTAACTTATAGAGTGACTGCCATGTTGAAATGATTACAGGTTTATCTGTGTCTTTCTCATGACCTTGATATATTCTATGTAAGTATTTATCATTCCAACCATAGTCAATAAAATCAGAATACATCTGTTCTACTAATGATGTAGTAGGCACTAGTATTAATATCTTTTTATCTTTAAGTAAATAGTGATAGAATCTTATCAGTGCATATATGATTAATGACTTTCCACTAGCAGTCGGCGAAACTAACATTCCTCTATGATTACTTAATGCGCATTGTATAGCATCAAGCTGATAATCTCTAACTTCTAATAATTTACCTTTTGATTTTGGTTTAAGAGATTTAACAAAGTCTGTTACTTTTTCTATATCTAAATTATCTGTATCATCTACATCATCAGCTATAACACATTCTATTTCGTTTCTTTCGCAAAACTCTTTGATGTAAGATAATAAACCTACATATATTTTACCTGTCTTATCAGAAAATAATCTTATCTTACCATCCCACATTTTATTTCTAAATGCTGGCATGAATTTATGCCCAGGCACTTCAAAAGTAAAGTACTGTACTAACTCATAACAGATACCAGAGTTATCACATTCTACTTTTAAATAAACTTCGTTGAGTTTAGATATGTGAATTTTGTAATGTGTTTGGTTGTCCATAGTCACCTCTTAATAAAACATTCCATGATATACTAATTCTGGTTGTATCTGTTGTTGATACCCAATGTTGTAACCAACTAGGAAAAATTAATCCATGTCCTTTTGATGATTCAAATCCTATCATACCAGAGTTATCAAATGTAGTATATTTTAAATTAGGATGTAATACACTTGCTTGTGGTCTTGGGTCAAAAAATTGTATTTGTGAACCACCCTCTAAATAATATACACCAGAAAAATATTATTTGAATGTGTATGTGGTGGATGTACTTCACCCTTAACTAATTTGTTTGCCCACATACCTGTAAATTCTAATCTATCATATAAGTATGAATATTTTCACATATGTGTTCTGTTATATCAAAATTTGTTTTGTAAACTTTGGTATATGTTTACACAAGTCATCTGTGTTTGAATGATAAATTATTTTCTTTATACTTTTCCATATCATTGAGTTCATCAATAACTAAATCATATTCTTGTTTATCCATATCAAATTGAAATTCATTTATTAAAGTAGAAATACTTTATGTTGTGTTACATTAACCATGATACTATACTCCAGCGTGTTCCTTTTGTTACTTCTTTAACTTCATGTGGAAACATAAATTAGATGGGAAAATAATTGCATCACCTTTTTATATTTAATTGTAGTTCTGACACAATAAATTCACCACCTTCATAATCATCATTTAAAATAATAAAACTGAGGCTTGTGGAAATCCATATTGTTGACCATGACTATGATGTATATTATCACAATGTAAACTCATGTATCCACCTTTTTCATATTTGTTTAATCTAAAATCTGTTGTTTATGTGCTACAAAATTTCTTTTATTTCTTTTTAACTTCTTCTGAGTATCTTTCTGCCACATCAGTAACAGCATGATTTAACTCCTTGTAAAAACATGGTCTTTACGAATCCATATCTCATCCATTTTAACTCTTTTATTTTTTTTCCAATCTGGTGACTGGCCTTCATGAGTAGAGTATGTAGATTCATTATAATCAAAGTCTTCTTCAATTATAGCATTACATAATTCTTGACTAACTATATTTTTATAATGTCCAATAAATTTATAGTAATTCATCATTATTCGATCTCTACTTTCATATCTTTTGATTCTAAATTTTATTTTTATTATACCATTTAGATTTAGTTTTATCTTTCCATGTTGTTTTAAATACGATACAAGTTCTTAATTGATAACATTCTCTACTCACTGGCATACCTTGATGAAATAAGTCAGCTGTAAATGCAATTAATCTATTTCCCTCATATTGAATGTATGCTGGATGCATACCTATTTCTTGAACACAAGTTCCACCACCCCAATCACCTCTCCAATCTAATCTAGGATAATATATCATAGTGACATCACCATCATCTTGGTGTATGTGTGGTTCTATTCCATGTGTGTGTGCATTAAAGTAAACTCTTTCCATGTCTACATCATATTTCTTTTGTATGTTATTCCATATAGGTTCTACAAAATCAAATCCATTTAAATTACATTCTTGTATATTGTGTCCAGCAAGTACATGCCAATGTTTATTTTTACCACCAGCAACAGAATCATAATCATATTGCCATGATACTTCTTTCATTTGAAAGTCTATCAGTTGTGCGATATGTTCTTCTACGAAATCATTGTTTACATCTATCATTACATCAATCCTGCTTCAAAGTTTTTCCATTGTATTGCATTTTTAATATCCCATCCTCTTGCACTTATAGATTTAAGTACACCATCAACATACTTGATAACTGTTTCTAAGTATACTATTTTATTTTCCATTTTGATTATATCTTCATCTGATTCAATGTAGATAGACAGGTCTGATTTTAATACTTTTAAGTCAAAGGGTTTGTTTCATAAATCTTTGCATCTGCTTTACCGCCATAGTATTCCCACTTGTCACGATAAAGTATTTTGTAATCACCTTTGCTTTATACATCAATAACTCAAAGTTACTTTTTATTTCTAAGTACTTTGCATATAGTTCTTGGTTTTTTAAAGATTCGGTATCAAGTCTTTCATCATTTACTTTCAAGTCATTTGCAACTTGAATTTTTAATTCATCTAAGGTCATGTTCACTCCACAATAATAAATCTATAAGTATTTATAGTGTTATTATTTCATATATTTATATTTAAAATTTACTGTTGCTGTTAAATATTCAACATCAGTTTGATTTTGAGAATAAGATAATCCACTTAAACTTGTAGGAAAAACATCTCTAAAACGACATTCTACTACAGGATTATTTTTATTTGTTAGTATGGTTAAAACAGCATCACTAGTCATAGCTAGTTCTGGTGTTGTTGCTCTTACATCACCTATATCTTTACTTTCACCTCTTGTTTTTGCAGACATTTGAGTTGTACTTCTAAAATCAGAAAATTGTTTTCTATCTTTTGGAAATCCAATACCTGTTAACCAAGTATGCATTTCAATATAGTTTTCTAAATTTTCATCAAATAAATGATATTGTTAAATCTTCATAAGTTAATTTATCACCTAATAGTAATGTCTTTAAGTGGTGTATTAATTGACCTTCACCTAATGTAATACCAGGTATATTTGCTTCAGTAGTGAAGTATTGTACTTTAGGTAATTGATTAATTAGAAAACGAAACTGTGTAGGACTTGAATAGTCTAGTGCAGTTGGTTGTCTATTTAGTGGTGATGTTTCTGTTGTCATACTATTATTTATAAGACCAAAAAAGAAAAGGGATAGACTTCTCTATCCCAATTCCATAAGTATTTAGAGTTAACTACTTCTTAGCTGAACGAAGACCTAAGTCTACATTTCCAGCATCTTGTAATACATCACCAACGAAAGGTGTACCTTCGTAACCAACTTCTTTGTTGATTCTTGCAGCAATTGCTTTTTCTTCATCTGTTGCAAAATGTGTATCCCAAGCAGCTAATCTTTTTCTCATGTACCAATGCCAGATTGGCGGTACTAGTGCGATAAAGAATACTACAAAGTATCCCCAACCTGTATTTGGACAACCAACATTTTCCAATTCCCAGAAATGAGTTTCACCTCTGTCATGGTGGTCTGCTTGTCTACCGATTTCAATAAAGAACCAAGCAGTAAAAGCTGTTGAATTATCCCAATTATGTCTGTAATCAATTGGTTGGTCTTTGACACGAATTAATCCGTAGTGTTCTAGATAGTTAAGTGCTTCTAGTTCGAAGTTTGAGATTCCCCAAACTGTTGCTAGTACACCATTCCTATCCATCCACCAGCTGCAAAGAATAATGCAACTGTTGGCACTGCCATTAGATAACCTCTTATCCAACGATTTTGCCAAGAGATAAATGATACACCCATTCTTGATAGTCTTTCTTTTTCCATATTGAATAAGAATTTAGACTGACCTAGATATGATAGTGGGTAATGACCATAAATGTACGCCCTCTAGGAGCAGTAGCAGGGTCATCTTCACTTGCAAGTTCTAGATG
>UEXL01000887.1_pt1 | contig 10398 bp, 16 predicted proteins | sample 1796671 | NCBI WGS metagenome assembly UEXL01 (sample SAMEA4772471, study PRJEB27181) | metagenome
TTTGGTCCCAATGAATCAAAGGGCACACCAGTCATCTTACATGCAACCATCTCATTTTTCCAAGATTGGTTAATGAAGCACCACTTGCCTTCATCCAAAAACTGTCATCATCTCACAGAGACATTACCTTCACCACAAATGGCGTAAGGACCCAATGCCCATGCAAGTTCTAGTATTGAGGTATCCATTTGTATAAAAATTTGGATAGTTTATTTAGATCAACTTCCCATGGTGAATTCATACCACCAGAAATTGATATGAACCCACACTATCAACTACTTCTTTCTTATCAGTAAAACTGGTGTGATCAAAGTGAGTTAGTTGAGTGTGTTCCATAGCATGTTTCAATCTATCATTAACATCAAAAAATAATGGACTATTAATTGATAGAACTTTAGTTTCTGGAGGGCAGAATAATGCATTAGCCATTCCACCACCTATAGGACCAGAAACATACTTAGCAGAACTAAAGATACCAATCTTTTCTTTCATTGTCAAGTTCTCACAGAACACTTCTTCAAATCCATGATCAATAAACATCTGTGCAACTTGATCTTCATTCATACATCTACGACGTTCTGTGTAGTTTGTTCCTATGTTATCAAGATTATTATGCATCCATGTGCGACGTGAGATATAGACCCTTTCAGGACCCTCATAAGTGCCTCTCAGTCTACCAATAATATCAAAGGTAAATCTATGTGGTGGTTTCTCTGATAGTCCACCATGAGTCAGTGATGAACCAACTAGGACATAATCATAGATGACATCCTGTCTCAAGAAAACAACATCATCTCTAGTAATACCAAGAAGTTCTAATGTCTCCCAGACAAAAGGATAGAGGTCATCTTTACCTTCAGCAGGACTGACAAGTAACTTTAAATCTGGACAAGTTTTCTTCTCTTGAAAATAGGTATACAGATATGGGAGAGTGTCATAAATGAAATGAAAATAGTTTGCCATATAGCCAAAGTAAAACACTGGAGCATGACAACCAGACCATGATGAGCACAACTCCATCATATTTCATTGTCTCCTCATAGACAGTTCCTCTACCTAAAGACATAAACCTCTCTATTGTTGGTAGACGAAGTTTTCTATCTTTATGAGAATACATCAAAGGCATTGGATAATGTTTTGAGTATCCAGTAAACTGAACTGAAGAAAAATATGCACACTCAAGAACTCTACCATTCTTGTCTTGTGGACATAGAACTTTAGTTTCACTCTCGTTCCAATATTCAATTGGTAAGGTAATCCTTTCTATAGTCATAAGAATGCCATTTCACTTTGTTAAAAAACCTTTGCCAATAACGATACGTTTTTAAATCGTTAGAGTACCCCAACAGATATAGTGGTCAACCTCAAAGTTCTTGACTTTATATCCAAGAGAGATTGCTTCATTTAAAATAGTATCAACATAGAACTCACCATTAGTTCTTATATTTTCTCATAGGTTTGATTAAAAGAATTAAGGTATACTTGTTTGTTTCGGAAGAACATTGTACCAACAATAGCATACTCATCTATTGGATTGTCACCTACAAAATTCTTTACACTTACACCAGTTACATCATCACCATCTACATTCAACCAAGAATACATGTTAGGGTTACGATATGCCGTGTAGTTATTTCTATAACTCCATACAACAATATCATTATCCATATCCTCAATCAAGTCAGCAAATTTATCTGAGTCATATAATACACCATTATCACATGCCGATAAGAGAATTGAAGTATCGTCTTCTACTTCATTAATAATTCTTTCTGTGGTACAAGCTTGACCCTCAAGAACATCATTAATCCATATAACATTCTCGAAGTCCTCCAAAGGAAGCATACTCATATGAGAGTTAAGACAAGCATAAACTGTTTGATCTGTTTCTGGTAAACAATGTTTTGCTCGATCAACCATATAGTGACCATTGACTTCAATAAATGGTTTAGGAATATTAAAACCCTCCGTCGAAAATCTACTACCTGCTCCAGCCATTGGTAATGCAGTTATACAATTTTTAATTTTAAGTGGTTTGTTGCCTTCAAGTGCTGCTCTGTAATAATCAGACCACTGAAGATACATGTTCATATCTAGTGGTGTTCCCCACTGAAGCATAGCAGGAACCTCATATATTGTGTTTAGTAATCCATCTCTAATCAAAAGATTATGAACTAAACTTACATAATATTCACCATTAATATTGATATCCTCATCTATTAATTGTTGGAAATATTTTTTGACGTAACTCCTTTTCTAAAATAGTATGTTCCAGTTGAAGCATACTCTGACATTTTATCAGCAGTGAATGGTTGCTTCTCTCTAATCTCTACGATCTTATTTTCCTCTGTCTTACAAAAAGCATAGTTGTCCCCACCTAACATATGTGGGTGGAATCCAGTATAACAAACTACACACCCATCACATTCAGTCTGTTCAACAAACTCTTCAAAATCATTATAGTCCCAGTCCATTGAGAAGTCGCAGTAATTAATGACAACTGGTTCGTCATCTTCAATATACTTACTTGCTTTCAAGACACTATGAACTGGTCCTTTCTTATGAGAAGGAACTGTAATTATAACAGCATCATTAACCAACTGCTGCAGAACTTCAACTACATTAGTCTCTTCTTTGTGCTTGTCATTAATAATAAAAACAAACTCACTGTCCTTAGGATAAAGTTCAACGATATGTTCGATGACTTTCTTTCCATCAATTTCAATAAGATGTTTTGGTGTAGGGTATCCAGCAGAAGTAAATCTACTGCTCTGACCTGACATAGGAATAACAATTTTCATATCAATCTCCTTTAATTACTCTATAACTGTCTTCATCAAAATGTTCTGTGGAAAATTCAAAAAGTTCAGATGGTTCGACTGCAATCATCTGATGTCTCAGTCCACGATAGATATGGAATTTATCTCCTGGTTCTAGGATACAATCTTTTGCTTTTGCTAGGTCGTCACTATCACCATAGTATAAAAGTATTCTACCAGACTGTAGATAAAATGTTTCATCCTTTAAGTTATGATAGTGCCAAGAGCATCTCTTCCCTTCATCAAAGAAAAGAAGTTTGCCACAATACTCACCAGTATTTACAATCCATTTTTCATATCCCCATCCTTTAGGGACATGTTTAATTTCCGAAGAAGTCATCAGAGTGGATTCCTTTATCATCTATGTAGTAGTCTGCTGCAGGTTTACCAAGGAATAATTGATGATACTTACATCCCCACAAACTTAATTGTATCTCAGTAAATTCATAGAATTCTTTTATTGCCAGGTCCACAATATTATTATATCGACCCATCCCTCTGGCAGTGAGATATACGATGGTATGACCCTCGTCGTATAGTTTATTTATTTTATCAATTCGATCCTGAATTGGCAATGCCTGCTCATACCTCATCTCATCTGTAGGACCAGGGGTGCATATAGTGCCGTCAATATCAATCACATATCTCATTTACATCCCTCTCAGATAATACATAGGTTCCAAAATGTGTTACAGCAATCGCAGCTGCTTTATTTGCATACGGTATTGCTTTCTCTATTTTAGCATACAAGAGATAAAAGTAAACAAGTGCAGATAAGAAAGTGTCCCCAGCACCACAAACATCAAATACTCCTACTCCAACTCCTGGATAGTTTACACCTTGATAATCTGCACCACCAGAACCTTTGGTTACAATTAAATTATTAGATTTAGTTTCTAATTTAGAATATTCATCAGCATTTATTTTAACATATGCATTATCTGTAGGTAATACTCTTTTCTTACTGTCGATAAACACAGGACCATCAAACCACTCAACCAGTTCAAACATTCTCTCAGTTGTAATAAATCCCTTATCATAATCTGATATGACAAGGGCATCAAAGTTATCTTCTGGTAGATCATAATCAAGAGGTTTATTAGAATCCTCTACGTCAACTCTAAGAAGTTGTTGGTTATATCTTTCATCAATAAACCTACGTTTAATAATCCTTTCTTCCTGAGTAAGGATGTAAACCTCAATTCCAAATGACATGAGATTCTCTCTCACATTCCATGCCATTCCTTTCTGAGTTTCTACTCTAGTTTTCTTAAGAATAGGGACTGGTGCTTCTGGATTAAGTCTTTCACATATCCCATAGACATATTCATCGGTACAACTATCTCCGATCAATAATACTTTGAATTGTTTTTGTTGTGGCATAATCACCTATTCGATCAAAGAATCTAAGTTCAGCAGCATAATAAGATCCAATTACAGACTTTCCTTTCCAGTCTGATCCTACAATCATTATATCAGGTTTATATGATTTGATCATACATTCTAACTCTTCGTCACACGAAAAAGTATCGACACCATCTACTGCTTTTAAATTTTCAAGAAAAAACTTTCTTTCTTCTTGACTATGTATAGGTCTAGTAGGACCTTTCTTTTCCTTTACTCTATCATCAGTATCAATCCCAACTAATAAAAAGTCTCCTAAACTTTTTGCATAGTTTAGGAGTTCAATGTGGCCTCGATGTAGAATATCAAACGTTCCGTTGACGAATATTTTCATAAACATATTGAAGAGATTTTTGTAGTCCGTCAAGTTCAAGTCCTAACTTTGAAAGTTCACCACCACTTCCACAGTATGATCTATCATTACCAGATTCTAGAACATCAACGGGAACTTCATAATCAGAAAGATTATTAATCATTCAGCAACTTCTGAAAGGAGAACTGTTTCTGGATAAACAAGGTTCAACTCTTTTGGAAGACTGAGACGATCTGCCCTTTTAAGGTATAGATCAATAACTTTGAAAGCATCAAGAACACCAAAGAAATCCATAAACTTATCTTTGAATACTACAATCTCACGTTTGTTGATGTAATTGAGAATATTTGCAGTGGTGAACATATTACTTGGAGCACATGCACCAAATACATTAAAGAATCTCAAGTTATATATACATGATCAAGTTGACGACAACGTTGAGTGATCAGATACTTTGAGAGTCCATAGTAATCAGTAGGAATTCTTTCACCAAAGTTTTTTTCATCTACTTTAAAGATATCATCCTGACGACCATATGCAGCACCACTACAGATATTGATCATTGGAATCTTTTGTGCTGCTAGATTCTCAAACATCATCATGTTATTATAGAAATCATCGGCAATGTCAGCACGGACACGACGACCACCACGAATAGCAGCATGAATAATGAAATCAATCTCCCGATGACGGAAGAAAGAATTTACTGTATCAAAATTTGAGTAGTCAATATTGTAACATTGAACGGAATGATCTTCTTCTAGGAGAGGAATAATTTCTTTTCCTAGGTTACCACGATTTCCAGTGAATAAAATTTTCATCGACGGAGATTAATATAAGATGGTTTTTTAGAGTACAAGAATTTTTCAATATCAACGTCTTCCTTACTCTCAGGTCTAAACACTTCAATACCAGGAAGTGCTTCTAAGACCTTTGTATCCTCACATGCATAGTGAGAGAACCCACAGGGTCCATAGTCGTCGTCACGACCACTACCTACCAGTTTAACAGGGATTTGTTCATGGTGCAAATAGTTGCGGATGAACTCAAACGGACGATACAAAACAAAAGGAGTAATGGAATAACATACAGGAATCTTACCTTCCATAGCAAGACCCACACCCATACCAATCATCAGTTGTTCTGCAGCACCAGGGTTAATTACCCGATCAGGATAATCTTCTCTCAGGTGATCGAATACTCTATATCCAACATCACCAACAAGAAGAAAGATGTCCTCATTCTTCGGTATTTCCTCAGTCAGGAGTTCTTGAAATCTACGTCTCATAATGATGCAATAGCCTCCTCATATTGTTCTTTAAAGTTGGTATAGTGTGCATGAAGACTATCATCAAGTCCAAAGTGATTGACTTTAGTTCTATGAAACTTGATTAGAGGGACAAAATGCCATCATTCTCTGCTCAAGTAAAAGAATATTGATTGCATCATATGCTGCCCATCCATTGCATTCACATGAACTGAGATGTTGTTTACACCTGCATCATTAATATACCTCAGTGCCTCCCATACAGACCCCTCAGTGCTCTCTCCATCAGAGATCATACAATGAACATGTCTATTAGGATTAGCAATAGCACGACCAACTGAAACACAAATACCCATACCCAAACTACCAGTGGAACAATGGATATGATTCAATTCATTGCGTTTAGGATGCTCTCCATACTTATCAAGGAGTTCTTGAGCATCAAGTCCATAATACTTCTCAAGAACAACGTAGAGTGCTACTACAGCATGTCCATTAGATAGGATGAAAATGTCATCTTTGTTCTTGTTCTTGTAGATATCATCAATGATATGAAGGCATGAAAAATAACTCCCTAGATGGTGAAGTTTATTTTCATAACAAATATCAAGGAGTCTACGATAAAGTTTCTTCATCAATAAACGAGCATACAATCTGCTTGGAGTTTTTCAACAGTCCTTCCAAATCCTTTTAATCGATCAGAAATCTTATTGAAGTTCTCTGCCATCATACCACGTTCTTCAAAATCATGCACCTCTACATAGAGACCATCAATCTTTGTTAATGCTTCTTCAAAAGATTCTTCAAAAACAATTTCATTCTCAAATCCCTCAATATCCATCTTGACAAATCCAATACGACCCACATCAAGTGAATCAATAATACTATTAAGTGTTTTGTCTTTACCTTAACAGTCTTACCACTATGAGGATCTGTTCTATGAGAGATGAATGAGTTCATTGTGGAGTTGCGTTCATGAATATTAAACTCAGCCTCACCATCTTCTGTTCCAACAGCAATGTTTTGTGCATCAATATTTTTAATACCAGCAAGATCCACTAACTCATTAAGGAGAGCAAAATGTGATGGAGTTGGTTCTACTGAGAATACCTTTTCACATACAGGAGCAGCAAAGATAGAGAACAATCCAATGTTTGCTCCAAGATCAATTAGATTAATCTCTTCCTGGTCCTTGAGAAACCAGTAGAAGTCAGTATTAAACTGTTTTAGAATATGAACTACACACGAATGTTCTGCAAAGGCATGATTTTTATAATTCTCTGATGATGAAAGGTCAATCACATTTCCCGCAATGTCGGAGAATTTAAGAAGATTTGTCATGATGTTACTTTATGAATGTATTGTAAGGGTTCTTCAGCAATCACGGTCTTCATCCACTCACGAAGACCACCGTGCTCTTTATTTAGTTTTGCGGCAGCAGCACCACCAGCTTGATGCATAACCTTGATACACATTGGATCTCCTGTTTTAGGATCATCAAGATAAAGTGCATCATCCTTTACATAGATCTGTGCCCAACTTTCCCAGTGATTGTTATTTTCACCCCAAGTATTACAAAGTCCATAAGAAACATTCGTTCCCATAGCATCAATAATTTTTGTGGTGTATTTTCCTGAGTGAAAATCTGATTCAAAGTATCTTGCTCATCACCAATACCATGAGCATATGGATTTACTTCATCTTTAATTCTCTTTGCTTCTCTATTCAGTTCATGCCAATCATACCAGAACTGTTTATTGTTTGATGCAACTAAACCAGCATTAATAAATTTTTGAACTGGAATGTATTCTCCATTTCCAAATGGAGGTAGATGCATAGTAATGCCTGGATGAGAACTTGCTTTATCTAATGAGTTGTTGTTACGAACTCCAATAATGTCCTCATCACTTTCAAATAGTTCCGTCATCGGTCCAGTTACAACACAGTCACCATCAATATGGACAACCATATCATAGTCATCAACAAAAGGAAGACAACTTGGTGGCATCATCCACACATTATTCAACCAAGGATCTTTCACCATTGCTTCATTTGTTGCCTTTGTATCAAATACAAAGAAATCTACATCTGAATGGAAATGGTTGAATGAGTTTTTAAGTTCATCCAAACCAATGTAATCAATGTAATCATCAGTGACCCAAGTTGTTACAGCAATCTTTTTCATTTCTCCCCCATAATCATAAATGCGTTATTTAAATCAATACCTGATACAAAGACATTCTTATATCCCCTATCAATCATGTAATCATAAATGAATTCAGGTTTCAAGCAGTGCTTATGTCTTCTATTGTTCCAAGGTCTCCAATACTTCTGACTATAATCAGGAAGATAGAGGAACAAAATACCTCCCAGTTTGAGTCTTGCATACCAATAATCCATTGTAGCAACCCAATCAGGGACATGTTCTAGACAATGACTAGAAAAAATGTAGTCAGGTTCAATAGGTGGAAGATTATCTGCTTCCCATCCATTATCAAACGATAGGTCAATAGGAACAGAATCTGGGAAAGCCCATTCCTTCTTCATACATCCAACATCATATCCATACCCACTACAAACATGCTTGGCGAATGGAATAGCAAACTGCGATGCATTCCCTATAGTTTGAAAGTGTGGGTAGGTGTCACCTTTATACTCTACTACTTGCATATCATCTCATGTGGGGTACTGAATAGATAATCAATCTCAGTTTTGTTCTTCTCATTATGTGCAATAATCACATACTCATCATAAGAAGTATCTAAGACATCTATAATATAATTTAGAGATGTATTAATTGTATACACACTCTTTTGCTTTCTCAAAAACTTTGCACCAATCAAACAGAGTAAACCCATCAATGTATTGAAGTTCTACTGCAGGAAGATTATAGTTTTCTGGTTTCAATAAATCACAATCCCTATTTTCATTGTAGAGATTGTTTATGAATACAAACTCAGAATCATCTTTGAGACCAAGAACATTATAGTACAAGTCATCTTCTTTTTCAAAGTTACGATCAAACTTAAAATAATCTTGCCAGTCTGAATAATCAAGTCCAACCATTGAGTACTTAGAACTCATAATTTTACCATCATTATGAGTCATATCTGCCGTAGCAGTGCTAATGAAAGCACCATTTTCTTCAACTACTGCTCCAGCACCACGATCATAGATGTCTTTTCCTATAAAATCGTCATCAGTTGTAGGAAAATCAATGTCTTTAATGTAGTCTTTAATCCAGTAGATGTCGGGTCTTAATGGCCAAATGATTTGATAACCATTCTGCATCATCACTCTAGCAATTTTCTGGCAAAAGAAAACATCACCGATGCCAGCAGGTTGCTTAATTAAACAAGGTTTCATACGTAAGCTACTAGGATATAATCATCATCTGGATTGATAGATTTATAATAAGTAAACTTATATTCTGGATTGATATCCAAAATTCTTGCCTTTAATTCTTGAGACCCACTAAAGTAGATGGGAATGTCATCAATAACAATCGTATGGTCCTTGATGGGGTGATCTTTAATCATATCAAGTTCTTCCATTGTCGGAACACCACCACCCTCAGCATGTGCATCCAACCAGAAACAAGCTTTCTGATCTACCTTCTTAAGAATTTCTTTTACACAATCTCTAGAGTCACCCAACCAAAGATTTACATTATCATTGTCTTTAAACTTTTCAAGGCAGTGATTATATCGTTCTTCAGATAGTTCACAACTAAAGATCTGTTCAAATCCCAGACCAACAGCATAGTTTACTGCATCACCCATGTAAGTTCCTGTTTCAACAAAGTGCTTACAGTCTCTACCAATACCAAAATCTTTAAAGATATAGTAGAAAGAATGAATACCTTCCTTCAGTGCCTTTTCAAATACTTCTCTGGTCATTTTGTTTCTCCGTTAAAATAGTTTTCATAAATGAAGTCTTCCAATATCTCCATTTTCAATGCTCTCTCAAAATTGTCTTTGACTGCATCCATTTTATCATAATACACATCCTCAGTCAAAGATTCAATATCAAAACTGTCCTCAAGGATGATCATACCTTCAGTATTAAACCACTTCCCAACAGAAGGAGTACCATAATAAATTGGAATAGTTCCAGTTAAAAAACAATCTAGAAGTTTTTCACTGAAATACTGATCATTATTCTCAATAGCAACTGAGAACATGTAGTCTGCAAGTGCATCTTCTTTATATTCTATTTCATTAAATCCACGACCAAACAAAGGAGCATAATCCTTTAATTGATCTAGCATATGCAATCTCTGTTGGTGTCCAGGAAGATGAGATTTGTTTGATGCTAAAATAGAAATCAATTTATCCTTTGGATAAATTTGAGGTTCACGGATCCAAGATCCATTACCAGGAATCCAACAAATTCTCTCATGAAGAGCACATAGTTCTTCACTCCAAGTAAAGATCTTATCATAAGCATTCATATACTTATCAAGATTATTCTTGATGTCATCCATAAGTGGTTGAACTAACCAACACTCTAAGATAATTCCATACTTCTTTTTACTTGCATTATCTTGTAAACCTGCAGGGATGAACCTATCAATATAAAATGTTTCATCATCA
>UEXL01000712.1_pt1 | contig 10368 bp, 13 predicted proteins | sample 1796671 | NCBI WGS metagenome assembly UEXL01 (sample SAMEA4772471, study PRJEB27181) | metagenome
TGAAGGTTGACTATGTAAGAATACTCTAAACATGCTTCCTCGTAGTGGTTATAGACGTTCTTGGCGGTCAATTCGATGTCTAAGACATCTCCACCAAGTCGCTTGTGAGTATAGGCTACTTGAGAAGCAGCACCAGATAAAAATGCATCAGTTGAGTAGAAACCAATCGCTAGTGTTGATACAACATCTGCTTCAACTCCATCTTCTGGTAATGTGATGGCCGATGTCGTTGATGCCGGTGTTAATGTTGAGAATGCCATAGTAAATCCTCCGTCTTACTAAATAGTCAAAATAAAAGGAAACCCCCGAGCACCAAGTGTTCGAGGGAAAGGAGGTTAATGAAACAAACTTAATCTTTTTTCTTTGAGGATTTTTTAGTTGACTTCTTCTTTGTTGTCTTGCGCTTTGCTTTCTTCTCTTTCACTTCTTCAACAGCTTCCAGCGCTTCTTCGATAACGTCTTCAGTCACCGATTTGGCTTCCTCTGCAGCCTCTACAATTTCTTCTTTTACTTCTTCGATCTTCTCTGCGACCAATTCTGCTGCTTCCACAACTTCTTCTTTTACTTCAGTTGCAACTTCAGCAATCTTTTCCATTACTTTTTCAGCAACTTCTTTTACTTGATTAGATCGTGCTTTTGCAGCAAGAGCTCGCTCTCTAATCATTCTTCTTTTCATCTTCTTTCTATTACTAGCCATGTTATTCTCCTAATTTTTTAAACTGATTGTGACCACGTTACGCCGTGAGTCATTGCTTGAACATACCACTTGTCTCCATCGCAAATCAAATCGATATAAGATCCAGCAGTTGCACCAGTGGGCAGTGTCAGTGTTGTTTCGCCACCATCGCCAAGTGACACAATGCCGACTCCGCTATCATCGTAGATTGCAACACCTTCCATTGCTGGTAGAATTAAATTTACATCATAAGATGAATCATCAGCTAAGATGATTTTCATGTAAGATCCTTTATCGGCGTAGTTAACTGTAAGATCGACGATTGCAGTATCAGCAGTTACAAATAAACAATAGCCGGTAAGCTTGCTTGAGATTTGTGATGAAGCCGAGATGTTTTTGTAAGCCATCTTGCAGCGTTAAATGGTGTTCTTGCGATTTTAGCCATTGTTTTGAGTTCCTTTTGTTATTAAATAGTTTGTTTATGTATTTTCTCTACACATCTCTAATGGATGTCTGTCTTGTTGAGTCTGCGAAAAGAGTTGTGGCTTGGGATGCATCTATGGTCAAATTCTCTGTTATCTCAACTGAATCAATGTAGACATTCTTATCAACCGTATTAGACCCATCGTTTGATGCCCCAAGCGTAAAGGTCGCGGATGAATCGTTCGGAGAACCTATCAGGGATTCGGTCAACTGGTTTGAGACAGAAAAGCCTGCTACACCGTCACTGTAAACTCCATCAAGGAAAACTAAAATATCACTTCCATCGAAGACTGCCACTATGTGTCTCCAAGAATCGATAGTGAAGGAGGCTGCTGACTCTCCGGAATTTCCATTAAGGTTTTTGGTTCTCCAAGCACCGTCATAGTAGTAGCTAAGTTGAATGGTGTAGAAATTTGTGCTTGATCTCTTAACCAAAAGTTGAACTCCATCTGTTCCAGATGTCTCTCTAGAGGAAAATAGTCTCATGGTGGTGAGGTTGTTGGAAGTAAAATGCTCTTTTGGATTGAACCATAGAGAAATAGTCATGGAAGTGTAGCTAAAAGATCCACCACTATAGGTCACATAGTCACTCCAATCTCCTTGTGCATAACCTGCGGTTGTCGCTCCTGGAGGAAAGTTTCTAAATATGGTGTTACCGGAATCATCAAATAAATCAGCATCGGCAGTCACCGCTAATGCCCCAGCATTATCTTCTATAAATGCGTCTGCCGCATTTGGTAGCGCTGCAGCGGTTGTAATAGTCATCAGTCGATCGCTTTGATTATAAATGGCTGCAACTTGTGATTCTGTCAAGGCTGTCCCAGAAGCAATTTGCCACGAATCAGAAGAGTGATTAAGAGTGTTTCCACTTGCGCTTCCGCCCAAGCTGTATTGTCCGAGTGCAAAATCTTTGATTGAATCTGTCATCTTCATGAGATTACCGGTTAAGCCCAAATGTTCTTCTACCTTTTCTCCATTTACAAACATTTTTAAATCATGATTTGAACCATTTGCAGAATATGTTACGGCAAAGGTGATACCACTCATCCGTATTCAGTGCACTAGTGCTAGGGTTGCCCCTGTATTGAACAGCATTAAAAAAGAGGCTTCGAAACTCAAGAAATCCAGCATTATTACTAACGGCTAGTCTAAAATAGGCGCCTGATGAAGCCAGGCCACGGCCATGCCCACCGATGTAGTTCCAACCACTTGCCCATGTTTCATCAGGTCTAAACCAAAAAGAAACAGTAAGCTCTTCATCAACTCGAGTACCATCTGAATTAAAATCAACGATGTTTTCATCTTCTAAATTGAATACTGCTGCATGTACTCCACCAGTGCCGGTTTTGTTTCTAGAGAATACGCCTGAAGAGATAGTTGCAAGACCATGTAGGGTAATGCTGCTTAAGTTTTCTAAGAAGCTGCTGGCTGCTACAACCTCCACTGTTCTCGTGACCGTATCGGCATGATTATTAGAAGAATCGCTAACGTCATAACTAATAGTGTAAACCCCAGGCGCAGTGGTTGAATCCAAAACAGCAGTAACGTCAGAAGAATCTACAATTGTGGTGACTATATCGGAAGTGATATCTCCATCAACATCATCAAAGGCAGTGGCTCCCTCATCTGAATAGCTTCCGCCTCAGTAAAGGATTCCGATGCATTACCTAATAGAGTAATTACTGGAATAACTGTGTCCGGTGCTGCAGCAATGGTTACTTGACTCGTTTCTTGGCTTGGGCTTGATTCTTCATCTTCTGAGTTGACCGTTGTTGCATGGAATGTGTAATCATCTGCACTCAAAGTCAAAGACGCACTAAACACACCAGAATTGACGGGGAACTCAACATCTGTGCCACTTTCTTGGTAAACTGTTTCGAGTCCATTACCATCTGTGACGTAAATCTTAACAACAAGGTTGTCTGCATAAGTTCCAGAAACAACTCCGGAAATCGTTGCTGTTCCAACACCTGTTGCGACTGTTAAATTCTCTGGGACAATGACTTCGGTTGAGACGTTCACTGTTCTTGTTGTGGTTGCAGAGTTGCTAGCAGCATCAGTAGCAGTGTAAGTAACTGTCTTTGCACCTTCGGTTGCGTCAACTTGAGTCGCCCAATCAGAAGTTACAGTTGCTGAAGAGAAGTCTGTTGCTGTTGGAATGTTGTCATTGTTTGTTCCGATATTTCCAAGATAGACCGTTAGAGCCCCCAAAGGTGTTCCGCTGATTACCGGTGCGACACGGTCGATCAATAGAGTTTTTGTAATTGATGGAGAAGGGCTGTTAAAGCTAGCTTGAGAAGCCTCGACTGTAAGAGATGAGTTTGATTCATTCGCTACATTGATTGTTGCTGACCAATCGGCACCCACATATGTAGGTCCGCTTTGAGGTGTAACAGTTTGATTTCCAGATTTGATTACAATAGTTGAACCTGCGTCTGTTGTTCCTGAGATTTGAATTGGGTTTGTTTGGTTTGACCATGTGTTTGCAGGAGCATTATCAATCGCCAAAGTTGGCCTAGTAAGAGTTGGAGGACTGTAGACAACGCTCGTTGGATCTGATTCTTCGCTGATATTGTTTTGCGCATCGGTTGCTTGAGCCGTGATGTTAAATGTTTGAAGGAATGTGAAGGTCTTGGTAAACGTCCATGTTCCTCCTGTCGCAGTAACGGTCCCTTGAGAGGCACCATCAAAGAAAATTTCAACTGTTGATCCGTCTTCGGCATTTCCTGTTGCTGTGAAGTCGTTGATGTTCACTGCATCGAAAGTAGCTGATGCAACCGTTGGTTTAGCAGGTGCGATTGTGTCCTCGACAACTCCGCTCACCGTTCTTGTGTAAGGTGTGCCGTTATGTGTAAAGCTGTAAACAATGTCAAACGTTGCTCCGTGAGCAAGACCTGTGTTGTATTGTGAATTGTCAATGTTGAATGGAGTGATTGCAACATTGTTAGTATCTATGGCTGATGCTCCGATTGAGAAATCATAAGCCTCTCCACGCTCTACTGTAAAGCTCGTAGGTGTTGTGAAACTAAGAACTCCATCGTCACACTGGCAAACTCTTGATCTATTGCGGCTTCTCCGACTGATGGTGTGAAGGTGAAAGTGTAGTCTTCATTTTCTAAATCTGTGATTTCATTCGTGCTCCACGTTCCATCTTCTCCCACAACTACTGAAATGTCATCGACAAATCCTGATCCTTCAGAGATGACAATTGTTGCTCCTGGCTCTGCATCACCTGAGATATGATTGAGTGTCGTGCTTCAAAGTTTGCTTCTGGTGGGAAAGTTGTATTTGTTTGAATAGGATTTAAAGTTACAGGTGCTGAAATCTGAGTGGTGCTCGACGACGGCGGTGCTGCATTGTATTGCCATCTTGGCCAATTCCTAATGTTCCATGGGTCGCAACAGACCAAATAAACCAGTTGTTTCCGTTTGATAATGTTTGAATAAGCAACCATCTTTGACATCGCTTCGCCATTTCGAATGATGTTGTTCCTTGAGGCACTGGATGATAGATAAGGTTCCGCAATGTGATTCAGAGGTTAGACCTTTAAGTGATGCTCCACCTGATGTTTTGAGAGTAATGGCGCCCGTCATCTCGTCTGTATTGATGATGTTGTAGGTAGGTCTTTGATAGATTTGGAAGTTTAATAAATAAATCATCTGATCCGATTGGAATTACAGTTTCTCCAAATTTTGATTTGGAACTAATGTTCTATTTGCTCTGAGTTTTAGAAATGACGTTCTTAATATGATTTAACAGTTGATTTTGTAGACTTCATCGATGTGCTCCGATTGTTTTTATTCTCAATAAATAGTCTTCCAAAGCTTAAGAAACAAAAACCCAACTCCGAAGAGAAGGGGTTTTGAGTTACCTAAGAGGTTAGCTCAGGGTTTGACCTCCGTCAGCAGCCCAAGAAGGTCACGAACGATAACCAATCCGTACATATCCGGACGAACCATCTTCTTTCCGTAACGTGTCATGACACCTTTACGAGGAACGAAGTCATCAGGTCCAAAGATAGTTGGAGTTGTTTGCAATGGCACGTAAGGAGCGTAAACATATCCACTTTCCAAGAAAGAAGAACCTTTACGTCCAACCAAGATAGCATTACGTGGGAAGTAAGGATCAACGATAACGTCGAACTTACGGTTCAAAGAACCAACCTTAACAGCACCGATGTCGCCTTTGTCAGCGTCAGCAGTAACGTTTGCACGGAAACCAGCAGTGAACTCAAGAATGTTTGCAACTTCAGGAGAAAGAACTACGAAGTTAGCGCCACCACGCAAAGTCTTGCGATGGATTTGTGCAGAAACGTCGTTGATAGTTTCGATCAAAGTTTCATACCATTCTGAAACAGTACCAGTGAAGTCAGGAGTAGTAGTATTTGCTCCAACTTCAGCACCAGTCAAGCGGTTTACGAACATTCCAGGTGAACGAGACCAATAGAAAGTTCCAGCAGTTGCGCCATTGACCAAGTCGCCCAAGATTTCACGGTCGATTTCAAGAGCAATTTGCTCAGACAAGATAGAAGTCAATTCTACTTCAGCATCCAAGTTGTGGTAAGCGTTCAAGTCTTGACCCAATTCTGGAGTCCACTTTGCTTTCAACTTCTTGGTTACCGCTGTGATTGCGATTGAGTCAACTTTGATGTCGATCTCTGGGATCTCAGCAGTCCCTTCAAGACGCCAAAAGTCACCACCAGCAATTGCACCGGCACCACCAGTTGAGCTATTTCCAATAGTGTCTTCAGTTGGGTAAGAAGCTTTGGCAACCTTCTCAACGCCACTTAGTACTAAAGCAGCAGAAGCCAAGTTGACATGTGTTGGGACAACTGGAAGTGCGGTTGCTGAAACATAGATAAAGGTGAATTGGTCACTAGCAAGATCATATTTTGTCAAACGTCTTACTTGTTTGAATTGTAAATCACCTGTAACATTTACATTCCAGTTGCTTAATGTAGTTCCACCCGAACCATCGATACCAGCAGCGCCCGCAAAGTCGCTAATTGGAGCGTGAATTTGTGACAACATTTGCATGTTAATTTTATCTGCAGTAGTCTCAACTTCGTTACGATCAACTTCGATGATGATGAAGAAACCAGTTTGACCAGCAGCTACATCATGCTCTGCGATTACATCCGCATCGAACTCGAGCTCTTTCAATAGTTGGATGGTTTGACCAGTACCAGCACTAGAATCCAAAGCTGCTGCTGCTAAACCATTCATTGCGACCGTATCGAGCGTCTTGTAGCTCAATGTTCCAGCAGTTTTAGAGGTAGATTGAAAAGAACCAGTTGGTGAAGAGTATGCAGATGCAAGACCATATGGCTGTTTGTCTAAAGCATTAGAGTTCAATCGAACACCACCAGTTACTTCAGAACCAACAATCCCTTGACCATAGATTGAATCGTCAGAGTTTTGACCCAAACGAGCTTCAGCATCACGACCACCTAATTCTGATCCGAATGTGAAATCCATGAAGAAGATCAAACCAGAAGGTAAAGACATTGGTTGTACAGAAACCAAATCGTTTGCAATCAATCCAGCGAATACGCGACGGACGATTGGGAAAGCAACAGCAGCGAAACCTTCAACGTCGCCACCAGCCATAGTGTTAGACTCACGCAATAATTCGCGAGCTTGGTTTTCCAAAAGACGAGCCATGCCAGCCTTCTGTTCGTCGTTAGACAAGCCTTCCAAAAAGACCAGTCTGTGACCATTTATTCAAAAGTGATGCACCTTCTTGTTGCATGTTGCGGTGTACCATCCCTTCTGTAAGAGTTTCGATAATAGACATTTTAAAATCTCCTTAAAATTATTTTTATGCCTGCAAGCTTTTGCATCTTCTCCAAAAAGGATCAGCGCTTTGCTTGCTTTCGTTAATGTTTTGCCTCGAATTCAACATAGAACTTAAGTTCGATCTTCGGTTGACTGACTCGCTCAGTGATTGTGGACCTTTTTGCTGTTAGGCGTTGATCCCACTGTAGCTTTGAGTGTCTCGTGAAGTTGTTTAGCTTCCTTCGTAGACTCCGCGTTTGCGATGGCATCGACAATTTTTGATTTTTGTCGCTCATTCAGGGAGGCATCACCCAGAGTGCGGTTCTGGTATAAAAGTTTTGCGTTGGACAATAAAGCCTCATCTAAATGTGTCTCGAGTTTTTCGAGCACATTTGCCATTGCTTCATTTTGCTTGGCGAGGGCTTCAATTGTCTCATATAATTCTGTTTGTTTTGATTCAGCTGAATCGTCTTCTTCTGAAGACTCTTCTTCTGATTCTTCTTCCAACTCTTGTTCGTCTCGTGCAAGTGCTAGATCTTTATTCTTTCTTGCTTCAACGTCCATTGGTCCTGGATGACCTGTTGGTCTGTAAATATCATCGTCATCGATGTGAAGCTCTTCCTCTAACATGTTGAGGATTTCATCAAGTTGCACATCTTCTTCGTTTATTTCTTTTCCTTCTTGGAGGGTTGCCAATAGGTCGTCAAGGCTTTCATCGCCACCGGAGGTGTCATCACCCTCTGGTTCTGCTGCAAGGTCTCCTGCGGGCTCTGAAGAGTCATCAAGGCCACCAAGTGCATCATCGTCTGAGCCACCCATTGCTTCTTCTTCCTCTGCTGACATTTCAAACTCGCCGAGATCGAGATCGATCATGCCGTCGGTTGTTTGAGGTAGAGAGTCAACAAGAGCATTGAACTTAACTGACATGTCGTCATAGCGAGAGTCCCAAGCTGGTGGTGCTTCTATTGTTGCACCTTCTTGACCACCACCGAAAGATGAAGGCATTGCATCTGCTTCTTCGTTAAGCTCTTCTTCTGCTTCTGAGATCATAGAGTTGGCTGCTGTGAGGTTTTGGTTCTCCAGCATTACATCAACAGCTTCCTTAATTTGGTGAGAGTATTTTTCAATAACAGATTGCTCTGCATTTTTAATGGCTTGTTCTCGCAACGCAGCTGCGTCGGCAATCGCCTGCTCTAGCATGTTTGACATCAATTTTCTCCTAGAATTCTTTTCTCCTTTAAATAGTGTAGCGATAAACAAAACTCCAAAAGGGAGCTTAAAAAGAAAATGCCCCTGAACCAATTTGGCTCAAGGACAAGTCACTTCAAAGTTTAATTGAAATTAACCAGATTAACCTTGCGCAGCAGTCTCGATAGACATTTGACGATCAGCTTGTCCAGCAATTGCAGCAACTTGAGAATCAGTTAGTGCAGTTCCAGACTTAATCTGAACTGAATCTATAGAACAAGGTAGAGAACTACCAGTTACGGATCCACCAAAAGCAAGAGCACCCAATGCGAAGTTTCTATTCGAAGCCATCTTCATGAGATTTCTATTTTGGTTTAATAATTCTCCACACTTAACGCCGTCAACAAAAAGCTTCAGGTCATATGTCGAGCCGTTGTAACTCCAAGTCATTGCAAGATGTGTCCATTCACCTGCAGCAAGTGGTTTGCTACTGATACCCTTTGGAGAACCAGTCCACAAGTCCCACAAAATTGTTTTAAATTCTATGTTACCGGAGCCATTTTTAGATATCGCAAGACGGAACTCGTTATTCGAATCTGCTGCGTTACCTGCTATGTATTTCCAGCCAGTCCAACTTGTGCTATCAGGATTGAACCACATAGAAAGAGTCATTTCTTCCTCAGTTCTTGTGCCGTCGACATTAAAGTCAACGATACCATCTGTGTCTAGGGATACCAAAGTAACAGAAGCATTAGCTGGTTTTACAAACACATTGTTTGTAATCAATGCACCATTACTGAGGTTGTTAGAAGCTGATGTTAGTTCTTCGATAAAGTTCCAGCAATGACGTTTCCACCACCTTCTTCTCCGCCTTCCTCTGGGACGACGAACGACTCGTTTGCCAACAACCAAGCCAATGAGCCATTAGACATAATGGTTAACATCTTGTTTTCATCGCTAGATGTATAGATAGGCACTTCTTCAATGTCGTGCAATTTTGTGGCTCTGTCGATACCGGCGATCTGAGGAGTGGATCCTTGATATTTTTCGGTAGAAAAGAAAGAAACATTGAGAGTTCTTCGGAACCTGTAAGCGACTTGAGATAGTAGCTTTGGTAGGTGTTGAATTGATATTGTGGATCTAGAGAATTCCACGTGTAGTTGTCCACGCTGAGCCATCGAAACCGTGAATGGAGACATTCTTTCCTCTAAAGACAACAGAGATTTCACCGGAGTGAGTCACTGGTGTCGAGAAAGAGTTCTCCACAGACGGATCAGATAGATAAGCAGTCAACTTTAGCATTTTTTGCTTTTTCATTTTTGATACTCCTTAGTTATCTTGTAATCCAAACTAGGTTTCCGCTGTTATCAACAGATAAAACCTTCCCAGCGTCTGATGAAGCGAATGTGGGCATGTCACTAACATCAGCAATCGTCGATGGTGCCGGCGCAACGGCTTGAACTAGAGAGTCTTCCATGAAAACTCCACGCATTTGCTCCTCTTGTCCTGAATTGGACTTGAAGAAGACTTCTGAATAAGTTGTGAAAGGAACGAAGACGACTTTATCGTCAGCAGTTGTTGTGCCAACCAAAACCCAGTTAGCTCCTTCTTTTCCGTAGACTTCGATTTCAACAAAGCCAATCCAAATCATTGTGTTTTGATTCGCAGTTGGAGATACCCCTTCGGATGCTCCATCCGGTGCGGACACACCAGCAGTATATTTTGTAACAGACATTCTAAATCCTCCATAGAAATGTGTCTTAATAGAAAAAGGGCCTCAAAGTTTCCTCTGAGGCCCAAGATTAAATACCTCTAAGGCATTATGAACAGGCTAATCAGAAGATTAGAAGATGTACATAACTCCACCTTTCTTAGCGAACATTGCAGAAGCTCCACCGTGAAGAACAACTTCGCCGTCACCACCGTCACCGTTGATAGACTCAGCAGAACCAGCAGCAAACGTTACAGAAGAAGAACCTTCAGCAACCTTAACCATGATGTAGTGGCTTTCGGCCATTGTTGGAATAGTGAAAGTCTTCGCAGAAGATGCGTTAACTACGTAATGAGTAGCAGTACCCATTGCAGCAGAAGCTTCAGTCAAGTAGTTAATTCCGATCTTACCAGCATTGATTTCTCCAACAGCAGTAGTCAAAACAGCATCAGCAGCAATAGAAGCAACTTCGTTAGCATCAACATCAGACTGGATTGCAGCTTCAGCAGCAATACGAGCAGTTTGTTCTGCAG
>UEXL01000585.1_pt1 | contig 10345 bp, 14 predicted proteins | sample 1796671 | NCBI WGS metagenome assembly UEXL01 (sample SAMEA4772471, study PRJEB27181) | metagenome
TTTAGAAAATCGGAAATATCTCCTTTGAATTTTTTAGTCCAGTTAATAACTCCTTGACCTACCCTTGTTGAATTATTTGGGAATGGTTCTCCTTCAGTCTTTTTATCGATTGAGTGTTTTACTTTAACCGCGGGTATTACAGTTTCTTCTTTATCTTCTGTCGATAACTTACCAGGTTTTAAACGTATTACTTTAATATTTTTTCTACATTCACCATGTCAGGAGTACTTATCTTTCTTCAGGAAATTTTTAGTACAATTTATAAAATACTCAATAAAACCTTCTTTTACTTCTTCTGTCATAGGTGGCACTTCAGCACCTGTTTGTCTTTTTTGTGAGCCTGTGACTCTTTCACCCGCCTTGTAATCGCCACTACTGCAAGTTTTTAATGATGATTCGTTGTAATTAGGATTTTTAGAGTCATCACCTAAAGAAAAACCTGTTTTAGGTTGACCTAATCTTTTTCCGTTTTGGTCTTCGATATTTACTTAATTTTTAGTAAGCTGAAGTATTTTGACTATCATCATTAAAATAACCTTTAGTATGGTTATAACTTGAATAGATACTGACCTTCAACCCTCTTTTTTGTTACCTTTCAGGTAATTTATCACCAGTTTTAATTCAGATTACAGTGTCTATTTAAAATAATATTTGGACTCATTAATGAGTCAATTTGAGATTGGACTTCAGGAGTTATCTTCCAGTATCCCGCTTTAAATGTTTTATCAAACGGTAATGTCATCCTCTTCTCATTTTGTTCGGTTATAATCCCCATAATTTGTCTCATACGGCTTACTTCACTAATTACATTACGTTTCATTGTAATTTTTCTATATAAATAGTTTGTATAAAGAAAAACTTTCACTATCTTTATGTTTATGAAATATCTATTACCTCTCCTTTTTTGTTTAATTTCATTAACGTCAACATCTCAAATTACATGGGAAGGTGCCCAATGTTATTATATTGATGACAAGGGTAATGAGGTTGGGGTTCCGTGTGATAACGTACTACCTACACCTGTTTTTACAGGAAATATTGATTCTCTTTGTTGGGAAATGGAGAAACGGTTTGTTGACACTTTAAATGAGTGGAGGCGTAATCACGGACTTAATGAGTTACAATATGATTCAGAAATGGAATCATTATTGACTGTACCTTGGAATGAAAAACAGGTTCAGATGGGTGATATTAGTCACGGTGAAGGTTATAACAGTTTAGGAAATAGAAGTGATAGAGTCGGTATTGGTGGTGTGGGAGAGTGTTGTGCTTATAATTATAAGTCTGATATGGGTGAAGTATCACGATTTTTTATTCAATACAAAGATAGTCCTCCACACTGGGAAATTTTAACCGATGATGACTATGACTATATTTCAGTCTCGGTATTATACGACCAAGAAACAAATCGTTATTATTCTGTCGTAAATGTTCGGTGGTAATTTTGTAAATCAATAAAAATGTCTTATATTTGTGGTATGAAAATCATACTCACTACTATTATTTCCCTTATCGCACTCACCGGTTGTTACAATGATGATAACTTCAAGAATGGTGACGTAATCTTTCACACTTCTAAATCATCTCAGAGTAAGATGATACAAGATGTTACAAAGTCCAAATACAGTCACGTAGGTATTATTTACATCAAAGATGGTGAGACTTACGTCATGGAAGCGGTACAACCTGTTAAAGTAACTCCTTTGGATGTCTTTATCGAACGAGGTGTAGGTTCAGAATACACGGTAATGCGTTACAAAGGTAACCTATCTGAAGAAGACCTTAACAAGATGTACGAGTATGGTTCTTCTCAGTTGAGTAAAAACTATGACTCTAAATTTCAATGGAGTGACAATACTATGTACTGTTCTGAATTGGTCTACAAAATTTACGAAACTGTAGGTGTTGAATTGTGTGATAAGAATACATTTTCTGATTACAACTTGTCCTCAAAGGAAGTACAAACTGCAATTAATAAACGTTATAACACTGAGTTGAATATGAACGAACCTATCGTAACACCTGTAGATTTGTCAAACAGTAATCTTCTTGTAACTATCTTTGATAGTTATTAACACTTTGAGGTTTGAGCTCCTGAATACATTTTGGCAACTCTAATTCCAGCATTTGGGTTAGGTAAACAATACTCACTACCACTACCTGTTGTAGCCCTTACAACTTCTAACCCAAAAGTGGCACAGTTCGCGTCTTTATCACCTGTATCTAAGTCAATAATTTGGTATTTTTTGTCTGTTTCATTTTTAGCATATGATAAACCTTTTTCATAACCTTCTTTAGTGACAGGTATTGACACTAGTTTCATCTCATATTCTTTTGCTTTACCCGCCGCATTGTTTTTAATTGCAGAACATACGGAGTCTAAATTAATAATTTTACCGTCCTTTATTTTGGCTCCTGATGTTGAAGCTCTTTTAACCACTCCAATACCTTTAGATGATTTTTCACGGTCATAACGACCAAACTCAAATATGTTTATTTTACCCTGTGAGTTTATCAATGCGACTCCGGCGTGACCCATCTTACCATAAGTACCTTTTTCACCGATAAAGGTAGACTCAACATCGAAATCAAATTCTTCGGCCTTACTTCTAATCCATTTAAATGCACTTTCAATCCACCCATCTTCGTTACCTTCGTCAAATCTTGGTTGATAACCAGGGAACGCAAAATACACTACGAAATGGTCTTTCACTTTATTTGAACCACCAAAAAGGTTAGATAGACCAGTAATCATCTTACTAACAGTATCTACATTAAGACCTATATCACCTAAGAAATTAAAAAAATTAGGTATCACATCACTACCAACGGTCAACATTTTTGATAAAGTATTTTTACCTACTTTACCATCGACTTTTAAATCGTTCTCTCCTTGGAACTTTCTTACAATTCCATCTACAGTACCCCCAAACGAACCATCAACACCGTCTTTGTTAGGTCCAAAATCGCCCAAGTCATAACCCATCTTTATTAATAGTTTCTGAAGTTTTTCAACATCGGGTCCTTTACTTCCCCTCCTTAAAACCTTACCTCCTTTGAGGACACTTTCTATATTTTCGTTAATTACCCCCATTATTTCCTTAACACGGGATATTTCACTAATGACTTTACGATTCATGAGTTTTTTCTTATAAATAGTTGTTTAGTTAAAAAAAAGTATTTATATTTGTAGTGTTCTTTGAAGTTATGGGGGTGTTTTATGGATTTGACTGGTACGGTCAAGCATGGAGTGCACGTAGTGAGAGGTTCCCTATCACTTTAATCTATGGTTACAATTTTTAGTTGGCGAAACTTTCGCAAAGCTTCAGGCTGTCGGTTTACTCCGCACTGAAGAGGTTTACGCAGCCTAAGGCTACGTTTACCGCGGGTCGGTCAGGACATATACCTATGAACAGAAGTCCGTTGTTGTGGTGGAAAAATGACTAAACCCTAAATTGAGTCGTACATCTATTGGTGATGGAGGATGTTAAAATTCAATCACATATTTCGGGACATTGTGAATAATGTCGACCTAAACGTGTAGTACTCTCTGTTATGAGGTATACAGGACCTGGGTTCGAGCCCCAGCACCTCCACAAATAAATCCCCGATTGTTTTGGCAGTCGGGGATTTTTTATTATATTTGTACTGTAATCATCACATAAACAATCCACCATGACTCAAGAACAAGTAATCGAAGAAGTAAAAAACTACAACGGAACCAACAACTTTATGAACTCACTTAAGAGAGGTCTTAAGAAATTTGGTTCTTTGACTGAAAATCAAACATCATCTGCTATTCGAGTTATCGAAGGTGCTCGTCGTCATGAACAGGCTCAAGAACGTCTGAATATTACTCTGATTGGTGACACGATTAAGATTGGTCGTAAGATTGCTTTGGGTATTAAAGAAGAATATGGTCTTGAGTTTCACCCCATTCTTATCGATGTAACCGCAGTTACAGGTATGACTGACCGAGCGATTCGTTTAAAGGGTAAACTCACCAAAGAAAACGGAGGTGTATGTCGTTGTTGCGCTAAAACCCTTACTGATGACGTTTCTAAGGTGACTGGTATCGGTCCCGTTTGTTCTAAGTATGTTGGAGTTGCCCACCCTCGTAGTGCTTATGACACAGTTGCAATCGAGAACTATAAGAAGGATATATCTCGAAAGATTGATGAGATTGGTGAGTTTGAGTTTTGGATTCCCAAGAGGGCGATTATCAAGTGGGATGGTATGGGTGGAGTGATGGTGAAAATGTAAAAGGGGTTCACCCCCTTTTTTCCTTTTTAGTGATATTTATAGTAATAAACTGTAAAAAATATTTATTATGGGAACAGCAGAAATTAAAAGTCTTATTAGACACGGATTAACCGCAATTGGTACTTTATTAGTACTAACAGGTCTAAACGGATGGATACCTTTAGTGGACTTATTAACTGAAAATTTAGATTCAGTAATAAACGCAGTGGAAGTACTCGTAGGTTTAGGAATTGCCGTCTTTGGATTCTTTCGGAACAAAGATAGATTCGAAATTGTAAAAGAGGCCGAGGCCAAACAATAAACCCCTTTTAACATTAAAACCCCCGACCAAAAATCGGGGGTTTTTCTTTGACTAATAAATTATTATATTTTATATTATAAAAAAAAGAAAATGAATAATGTACTTGTTCTGAATTCCGACTTTTCACCCTTAAACATTACAACCCTACAAAGGGGTTTTGTTTTAGTGGATAAAGGTAAGGCGGAAATTGTGAAGAAAGGGGATAAAGACATTATAACTACTATCGGTAACTTTGTTCGTCCAGTTATTATAAGATTATTAAACTACATTAGATATCGAAGAACCTCATTAAAGGTTAATAGAAAAAGAATCTTTAAAAGGGATAAGTCCACCTGTCAGTATTGTGGTTCAAAAAAAAATTTAACTATCGACCACGTTATGCCTCGTTCTCGTGGGGGTGACAATACGTGGAAGAATTTAGTTACGTGTTGTTCGAGATGTAATGTAACTAAAGGTAGTAAAACCCCTAAGGAATGGGGTATTAAACTCAAAAACCGTCCTTACGAGCCTTCGGTATTTTCCTCGATTTTATACGAAGAAGCTGAGGACATATGGAACGATTTTAGGAAAGGGTTTTCCTCTTATTAACCATTTTCAACTATTTATAGGTGTAGTTCTTCATAAACAAGTAAACCTATAGATTAATGAATTTTACTTTTTTTAATAAGGCACATCGTGTGCTTTTAATTCCTTTAATGCTCTTATTTTCAGGAGTGTTAAAGGCACAATGCGACGTTTTTATTGAGGAAAACTCAATAGAGGTCGTCGATAATGGTAGTGGTGTCAAATTTATTTTTGACGTTACAAATGACTCAACTGACCCATGGTTAGGGAGTGATTTGAAAATGTACTGGTCGTTAAACGCCAGTGTCTCACTTTGGGATATAGACCTTACCAACAACACTACATCAGTACCTTTACAACCCGGTGAAACAAGAAGTTTTACAACTCCGTGGTTCGATTTCCCTAATTTACCATCATGGTTTCCTGATGACCCAGGACCTGGTGGTGATTTTGATGAATATTGGATAGAAGCTTTAGAATGGCCATATTGGTCAGCTAACCCTAACGGATTCGATGGGTCTTGGACCCCAATAAACCTAAGATTAGGTGAATGTGGTTTAGGTGACGGTACATGGGTATATGAACCTAATGGGGATTTTTATTATGGACCAACTAATACCGATTGTCCTGATGTTAACAATGATATTTGGTGTGATTGTGATGTGGACTTTATTGGTTTTGACCCCGTAACCTACGATGCAAGTATTGCTATTATTAGTAGTCAGAACTGTGGTACGACTCTAAATAATGGTAATACATCAAATATGGACGAAGTCGTAATGGTTCAAATAGGTGCTCACGTACCTGGTTGGGATTATCCGTGGGGATGTACAGCAAGTGAATATCATTTAGGTTGGACCTTTGATAACCCTGTTACGGATATTTTTAACCCTTATGTCGGTGGTGACACAATTAATTTTAATCTCTTTTCTGACGATACTTTTTATGATGATTGTTTTCAAGAAATATTAGAGTCAGATACCTTAACTGAGTGTTTAGAGGTGGTTATATGGCAAATTAACTACTCAAATACCTTCCTGGTGGAGGATGGTGGTTGGGCAGTAACTTGTGGTACTTGCAATAATCAGACACAATCATACCCTGATATTTCAACCGATATGAACACATTAGATTTTTGTGATTTACCACCTCCTTTATACCCTGGTTGTTTAGACCCTTTAGCGGATAATTACAACGAAACTGCGGATTACGATGACGAAAGTTGTGAATATACAGTAACACCTGTGTTAGGGTGTCAAGACCCTATCGCATGTAATTATAATGAATCTGCAACCGAAAATTACGGATGTGTATACTGTGACACCCCAGACGGAGAAGAATTATGTAATGCTTACCATAATGACGATTCTTATTGGGATTTTTATGTTAATATTTTTGATTGTGAAGATGAGGTAGTCTATACTCCTGACGCAACACCTAGTGTGAGTTTCATTTCCTCAACGTGTTTTAATAATACTCCAACAAACATGGGTAGTATTATTGTAAGTAATCCCTAATTTAAACTCGAACGACACACTTTTTGTATATTGTGTTGAAGTACCTGAATTAGGTTTAGATAGTTGTTTAAACGGTTATGAGAATGGGACAGATTGGATTGAACCAGGTGGTGGACAAATAATATGGAGTAATGTTGTTATACCCCCATTTATTCCCCAAATTACAATAAACGTATATTACGCAGAAGATGAGATTGATGAGTTAGATACCAATAACACATTTGTTTATAATAATACCACCCCAACAGATATTATATGTTCTGTTTTAGGTTGTACGGACCCATTAGCTGAAAATTACGACTCGGAGGCTAATGAAGATGATGGTAGTTGTGAATATATGGTCGATTTATCTTTAGATAGTTTAACCATAAATGAGTATTGTGATGGTTTTACACCCTACTGGGTACCAACCATACATTTAAATAATTTAAGTAACCCTGAAATAACAGAGTATTGTATTAAAATACAAGTTTTAGGTCAGACAAACGATACCATATGTTTTAATGCTATGGGTAATACGATTAATTCATTCGGTGAAATAGATATCGAGTGGCCCAACCCCATATACTCATATGGTGCGGTCAGTGTTCACGTTTTAGATATTAATGGTGAGAGTCCTAACTCATGGGAAGATTTCGGAGAAGATGATAATATTAGTAATAATACGCTTGTTCTTACAATCGGAGGTTCCGGAATTAATTGTGACGTTGCAGGGTGTATCGACGATACTGCTAATAACTACAACCCCTAACGCAAATGTAGATGATGGCAGTTGTACTTACGATATAACAGAGTTAATATATAACGATGGTGCGGAATGTATAGTTGATTGTGGTGAGAATGGTCCATTTTATTATGTTAACACAACATGGACAAATACAGGAAACGTAGAAATAACGGAATTTTGCGCTGAATGGAATGTAATAGGGGGGTGAAGAATCGATTGAGTGTTACCAAGGAAGTATACTTCCTGGTGAAACTACAAATCTACTATTCGGACCTTATACAATTAACGGAAGTACCGTTACTTATGTTTATTTACAAACATTAAATGGAGATACTTTAGTTCCTGAAGTACCTTTTTATGAAACACTATTTTGTTATGCTGAAGCTGAAGAATTATGTGTATATGGGTGTACGGACAATGATGCAAATAATTATAACCCTAATGCAGATTTGGATGATGGGTCTTGTGAGTTTGATATCTTCGGTTGTACAGACATTGAAGCTAACAATTACGACCCGACCGCTAACGTGGACGATGGCTCTTGTACTTATGACATATTCGGTTGTACAGACTCAACCGCAAATAATTACGACCCCTTGGCTACAAACGATGATGGAAGTTGTACTTATGATGTCTATGGGTGTACTGATGCAGATGCAAATAATTATAACCCGAACGCTAACATCGATGACGGTTCTTGTGAATATGATGTATTTGGGTGTACTGATGAAAGTGCTAACAATTATAATTCACTTGCTAACGTGGATGATGGAAGTTGTACCTACGATGTATTTGGTTGTACTGACCAAAATGCTAACAACTATAATATGTCTGCGACTATAGATGACGGTTCTTGTGAATATGATGTTTATGGATGTACAGATATGGATGCACTGAATTACAATATTAGTGCTAATATAGATGATGGAACATGTATATATCCAGGTCCTTGTGTGACGAGTTCGATGGAATGGCTTTTGCTCCAAACGCGTTTAGTCCAAATAATGATGGTTTAAATGACGTATGGAGAGTTATAACAGAAGAAGATTGTTGGAATACATGGGAGTTATTAATCTTTAATAGATGGGGACAGGTTGTTTATGAAATGGATAGTCCTAATGAATTTTGGGATGGTAGTTTTAGAAATGGTGACCACTACACATCTAATGGTGTTTACGCATATACACTAAGAGGTGTGGCATGGAATTTGTCTACAATAGAAACGACAGGTATTATAACCGTTCTCAGGTAAACAATCGATTAAATAAATTAGGTGACCTTCGGGTCACCTTTTTTTTTATGCAAGAAAAAAGGACTGACACCGTCAGCCCTTTTTGTAGATAATATTAACCCCCTTTTTTTAAAAAAGTTTATGAAAGTACACTATCTCTAATGCCCTTCAGTTTCGAGTCCATGTTAGACTCTATTGAATCCAATAAGGAATCCAATGCTGTTGTGAACTTATCTTCTAATTCACGTTTAAAATCTTCATTATTTATTCTATTCATTAATAGTTCTTTTGTCATATCTGTCAAACCATTCAAATATTTCTCTCCGAACTCTCTAATAAACGTATCTGTAATTATTCTTGCTAAAAATCTTTTGTCAGAGAATACTTGAGGAAATTCGTCTTCACTTAACTCTAAAATAGATTGTGTTAGTACTTCTTTTTCAAAAGTATCCATATCTAATTTTGACTCTAAGTAAGTTATTAACCTCTCTTTAAGGGTATCTATCACCTGACTGTTTTCATCCCCCATAAGACCCTTTAAAAACCATTATAAGGTCCTCATTTATAGTGTTAGTGGATATACCCATATCAACCATATTCTTTGATTCTACAAAGAGTTTGTTGAAAACTTAGTTGTTTGAATTTTAGAATGTAGGTTAACTGATTCGGCGATAATACTAAAACGTCCGTTAACAATCTTTGATTCTGTGAGTTGTGTAACCTTAACAGTCTTAGTGTCTTTTAGGTTCTTTTTACTATTTTCTTTAAACTCATCTTACTTCTTTGGTCTCCAAGCATTTATTGATTCGTTAAACTCCTTACTACTAATCCTCACTCTCTCATAAATATCTGAGTTTTCTGGTTTGTCAAACTTAAATCCTTTTTTTTTCAAATTTTCTACCATTTCCTTCTGACGTTTTGTGAGCTCATTTGTAAGACCCTCCCCCTAATAATGATTGTAAACCTTTCTTCTCTTTTGTCTTCATAACCTCTTCAAATGGTTCTTCTTTTTCCATTTCTTGGTTATGTGTGTTGACATAAGTATCGGATTGTATTTCCTCTTTCTCTTTATCGTTAAAATCTACTTCAGGTATCTTATCCCCACCGACTATCTTAAAGTCCCTGTAATCAGGTCCTTCGTTGTTTAAGACAGTAAAGTATACGATACCACCATCGAGTAGTTTACCTAACCCATTCATTTGTGAGTTGAATGGTAATTCGATATTTGCATTGTTATAATATGAACCCAATCTAACAATAGGTTCACCCGTCTTTTTGTCTTCACCTTTAGCAATGACAACAGACCTGATGAATGCAATATCCTCAGGGTATTTCTTGATAAGGTCATCAAATTCTTTACTAATTTCTTCTCTATCTCCATCAGTGAAGACTACCTTTTGTTTTCCTTTATCGTTGGCAGTGTAAAAGTTAAACTCTTTTAACTTATCATCTATCATCTCAGGTAAAGAGTTACCTTCAACCTGTTCTTTTACATTTCTTCTTTCTAAAAATTCCATATTAATAATCTTTAAAGTCTTCCCACATAGGTGGGTCTTGTGAATCGTTTATCCAACCCCATTTTCCTGATTCATTTTTTTCTACTTTAAATAAATGAGGGGTTCCACCTGCTAATTTACCTGCTAATACCAATTCCTCGTTACCATCAGGATTCTTATGAACATATATGTTACCTTTTGTGTATCCATCGGCATCTAATCTCGCAGCGTCTCTATCTGTCCTTA
>UEXL01001439.1_pt1 | contig 10343 bp, 16 predicted proteins | sample 1796671 | NCBI WGS metagenome assembly UEXL01 (sample SAMEA4772471, study PRJEB27181) | metagenome
GGCCGTCACCAATAGTTGCAACCTCAGTAATTGCACCAGAGGTGCTGTCTTTGCTTACGGTTTTGAAGGTGCTTTCAGAACGAACCGCACCAGTGAAAGTTGTAGTACCCATTGTAGTCTCCTGTCTGGGTTAGTCCAATTGTTCCACATGGAACAATCGGTCAGGAAAAAGAGGTGGCCCCCATAAGGAGCCACCAATCCTTGGCTCTAGCTAGAGCCTGGCGATCCGTAAATACCCAATGGGTCAGATACGCCAAACGAGTAACGCTCACGCGCTTTATAGCGCACGTTACCTGTATCGAAGTCACCATCCATAGACGTTTCAAGCGGAGTACGCTCGAACATCTTCATACCATTCGGTATCGGTGATCAAGAAGAAAGCATTGCTGTCAGTCAGGTAATGATTGACGGCGTAACCTTCTGGGATCGCACCCATGTTACGGATAGCGTTGATGTCGTTGTCAGCAGTGCCAACACGCTGAGTGGTTTCGAGCAGACGATCTGCTGTAAACATCAAAGCGGGTGGTACAATCAAACGACGAGGACGGGCTGCAATCAACAGACCTCGCTCATCAGTGAAAGCTGCAATCTCAATGATTGCATTTTCCAAAGATGTTTCGTTCAAGTCAGCGCCAGTAGATGGACGGTTGGAATTGGTTCCACCGTTTACTAATGGATGCGAAGCGTTGAACAACGTAACACCGTCTCCAGACTGGAAGCTGGTGAAACCATTGTTAAGCGAGTTCGCTGCTTTAACTTGCTTCGTGTACGCCATAGCGCGAGAAAGCGCCTTGGTGTAACGAGCAGAAAGAGAATCATACAAATTGTCTTCCATCGCTTCCTCGGTGATCGCAAAGCCCATCGCAATGGTTTCGTGATTATAGCGAGCAGTGAAAGACTCTTGTGCTGAGTCATAACTGGTTGCAGCACCTTCAGCCTTAACAGGTGCAGCTGCAAAGCCAGACAGCTTTACTTCTTCCTCAAAAGAACGATCAGAACTTTCAGTCTCATAAATGAGAGTGTGTTCGTCTTCGTATTTTTCGTACTCCAAACCAAACAGAGCGTTAAGCCCGGCAGGAGTTCTTTAAGCATTTGCGCTCTTGAAATTGCCATTGCCTAATTCTCCTTAAACGCCGAGCTTGGTTTCGTAAGCGTGGCTCAAGGGCAGATAGGTAACGATGCAATCTGTGAATGCATCACCTACGGTGCTTGATGGGCCATCTACGAAATCAACGACACGCAGTGGTAGTGTATTAGTCGTAGCGATAGAGCCGCCGTCTAGGGCGTTCTTGCTTCGACCGATTGAGGTTGATCCAGCAGTGTTAACCGCTGAGATGTTGTTTCCAAGGCCGGTTTGAGCAATAGCCTCATCACCCTGCATACGGAACAACAACTTAGGATCGTCAACAACGTAAGCAACGATATCGTCAGCAGCCGTAGATGCTGGGAATTGTTGGTTAAACGTCTTTTGGTTTGTTGATGGGTCTGTGTAAGCGCAGCCTACAAAGATACCAACAGTGCCAGCAACAACAGAAGTTGTTACAGCGGCTTTTTCAACGGTGCCAGCAGCAACCAGCTTTACGAAATCACCATAAAAATAGCGGTAGCGTAAGCATTAGCGATCTTAATGTGACGAACTTTTCCCGTGAACGAGCCGCTCGCACTTAAAGTATCAACTGGTTCGGCACCCATAGGGGTAGCAACAGTAGCCATAATGGCCTCCTAGTTAATAATAACTAACCCCTGCTAGAGTTAGTTTCTTCCAAAAGTAGTCCTAGTGCTACGCTCTGGATTGAGCATAGGCATTCTAGGGTCGCTTTCTCTTAGGTAGTTGTTATCAACCGATGACATTTGGTTTTCGCTATGTTCTGGAAATGTTGCGTTCTAGCAGCCATCGTTTCCTCTGGTGCTTTGCAAACAACAAACCGCCAACCTCAATGTTGCCTTCAAACTGAGATCCGATATCGGAAGCCAGCATTAGTTCAGGATGGTCTTCAGCCTTTACAGGCGACCAACCTTCTCTGAACATTTTAGAAACATGAGTGTTGTCGGATTGACCAAGAAGCGATGTCTTAACCCACCGAAACACATAACCATCTTGTGGCTCTGGGTCAGGCAGGATAGAAGCAGGCTTCCATGTGTCAGTCGGTCTTTCATCTACTTTCGAGAAGTTGATTTTCTTGGTGTGCGCTCTTCAGACATTACGAGGTCTCCTTGCGAGTTGCCTCGCGTACTGTTCAGGGGTTAAACCCAACCTCTTAGCGAGAGAAAGCTGGGTGGACGTTAGCCGTATTTTGCGCGGTTTAGCACCGTTGCTCCTTGCGGAGGGTGCCACCACCGTCGAGGGTTGATTAGCAGTCACGGATGCGTCACGCCCATATGTGTCGCCATTATCCTGCCAATCATAGTCTGGGAAAGCTTGTCTCAGACGAGAATCAATCTGTCGAAAATACTCTTGGCTGTTAGGCTGGATGCCTCGCTTTATCAAAGCGGCATGTGTGCCATAAGCAAGGCTTGTCATTTCTTCAAAGCCATCCTGCATAAACCAAGAGTTCTTTTGCGCCCAACTTGCAGCTTCAGGATCTACCTGGCGGCTGTTGTTGAGCAACATTCTGTACAGCCTGTTCAGCAACTTGCTGCTGATACGACTGTTGCTCGTACTGCTCTCGTTGAGCTGTTGAGATGCGACGTTTGTTTCGTATCTCCGGCCTCATGTAGCTCTGCTTGCGCTCTTGTGAGGGTTTCTTGTGCAGATACTAGGTTATCAGTATCGCCCTCCTCATACGCCTTCTTGTAGCTATCACGGGCTTGTTGCAAAGAGAGTTCTGCGCGTTGCTTGATCTGAGCGACTAACGCTCCCTCACCACGATTGATCAGAGATTCCATCTCTTTATTCTTCGAGGCAAGCTGTTGAGCAACCCGCACAGCTTCTTCACGCATCTTTTCAGCGGCTTCGCGTTGTCGCCGCTCTTCGTGTTGTTCATAACGAAGCTTGTTGATTCGCTTTTGAACCTTTTCGCTGTAACCTTCTAGCTCATCATCGTCTTCATCATCAGATAACGCCTCAGACTTTGGAGGCCGACGATCTTCTGCGCTACGGTCATCAACGATTTCCAGTTCTATATCAGAGTCTGGTGACACTTCATCTCGGCTTTTACCGATCTGTGTACGGACGCCAAAGAACTTTTCCTCTGCGGAAGTTGTTTCAGGAGCTTCCGGCTCCATTTGTGCTTCACTCATACCTTAATAATCCCCCTTGGATCTTCTACAGTGGCTTCAACAGAATCATCGTTGATCAACCGAAACTCCTTACCATGCACCTTGAATCGGGTGCCTGAATAAGAACGCATAAGAATCCAGTCGCCTTCACACAAAGCGCCGGAGGGGAATCGCTTAGGGTCATTATAAGCATCTGCTCCGAGCTTCAGAACCATGCCGACAATAGACCCTACCTCTTCGTCTTGCAGAGTTTTGGCAGCTTTTAAGATGCCTCCCTCAGTCATTTCATCAGGCTCAGGTAGAGCGATTAACAGCTTATAACCTTTCGGTTCCGGCAACTGCTGCGCCGAGCGAGGCTCTTTGTCCTCGGTTACTGGATCTGGAGAAATCGATACCGATCCCACCTCACCTTGTGCTAATGCTTCAGACATTAGTATTACCTTCTGCACTGGAAAAAAGCGTCCAGAGTCGCTTGCACCGCTTCATGCGGCGTTATTCAGACTCGAATCTTGACTTCAAGTCTAAAATTTCTCGCTCAGCTAGGGCCAAACCTTCAATGATTCCGCATACCTTTGCGTACTCGTTGAAGTCTTTGCATGCCCCGCCGCTTACATGATCTGCATACTCGTTCATTTGAACCCGTAAATGGTCTCTCATGTAATCAAATACATTCTGAGAAGCGTTATTCATCAAACACTTCTTTCGCTATCTGTATACCAGCCTTCAAACCTTCTACTTGGTCTTTAGATTCTTGCTCAGCAATCTTTACACCAAGCCTTGCCTGCTCAATCTCTGCTTGTTGATCTAGACGTTGCTGATCAAGGTCTGCTCTAGCCATAGCCTTTTGAGCATCAAGCTGCAATCTGCCCATTTCGGACTGTGCCCTAGTCTGTGCTTCCATCTCTTTGATTTGCAACTCTTTTTGCTGCATCTGAATGATGGGATCTTGTGATTGCTGTTGCGCCTTCTGCTGTTGAGCCTGTTGCTGGTTAGAACCTTTCAACTGTTCAGCGGCTTGACCCGCCAATCTAGAGATCCTGAACTCAATATCTTCAGGCAGCGGCTCTCCAGGAGGTGGCAACTCGAATCCAAGCTGCTTTTCAAGCCGGTACTGGAACGCCAAATGCTCTTGAACGTGGGCTGCAAGCTCTGCCATAGCCTTCTTGGCGTTAGGACTCTTGGACATGATCTCCATAACCTTGGGATCTTCTGCCATTGCCTTGTGCGCTTGGATGTGAGCTTCGTGATCTTGGTAGGCAAACGCTTTAACAGGCTTACCGTTGATCATATTCATGTTTTCAGTGATCGGATCAGTCGGTTCTGGTCGTCATCCGTTGGAACGATCTTATCTGCGTCCCGAATGTTCAAGATTTCTAGCATTTGCCGGTAATAGCGGCATGTCGTACATTTCTGGCGCTTGTTGCGCTAATTGTAGTGCCGCTTGGTACTGCATGATGCGCTGAGCCATCGTTCCGGCGTTTGGATCGCTAACTGGGATGATATCTACCCGATCATCGAAGTCTTCAGCCACCATTGGCTTGTTTTCTTCGTCATATGGGTACGATTCAGGCCCAAAAATCACGCACAACGTTGGATAACAGGCGTAATTCACTACGCATAGAGGCGTGTAGACGCGCTTGAACCGCACTCATCACCTTCATAGAGCGTTCTAGTATCGCTAAGGTGGTGCCAACAGGTGCTTCAGCGTTCATATCCGCTGCTTTTACATCTGCCGCCGACGCAAACCGTCTACCTTCCTCAACAATGTCGCCCATAAGCTGGTACAAAACAGTACTTGGCTCTTTGTAGGGCAGAAAACTGATGTTTTCTTTGATCGATCCACCCGGAACGTCCACATCTCGGAACTCACCAGGCATGATCGGGGTGTCATCACCCTTAATTCGTAAACCTCGAGCCTTCAAGCCACCTGGTAAGTTGGCAAGTGTGCCTGCATCAACCAGTTGACGGAGCAAAGAGGTAGCAGATTTCGCCAATCCACCAATCATGTGGATCAAACCAAACCCGTAGAAGCCTAAACCCGGCATATACTGGTAGTGAACGAAGTGATCGCGCTTCATCTTGCGCTCATCGGTCTCATACCAGTTACGTCGTATTGACAGTATCGTGCGAGATGACAGATCAATCGACACCACATACGGCAACATGATGCCAGTAGGCTCACCTTTGTTCGTATCTTCAAACCCGACAAGATCTAGATCGACATTCATCTCTAAGATGGTGTGCCGGTAATCCATGTCGTAGTTGGCAGAGTCGCCGGTTAGCTCGTTGTACTTGCGCTCTATGTCATCGTAATCGGGGGCGGCTGCTGGTAACTCCACATCTAAGTAGAAACCTGCAACTTGGAGCTTACGAATCTCATTTGCGCTGCGCTTCATCACATGTGTGTATCGCTCACACGTTGATAAGTCTGAGGCACCGTAACTAACAACAAAGTCCTCTGCCGGAACAAACATGCTGCAAGGCCGACCCATGTTCGGGTCGTAGTAAACCTTACGGAAAGCAGAACCTGCCAACGGCAAAGAGAACAACATCCGTTCTGTTTCAGGCCGATACTCGGTCATCTTCTCGGTCAGCAGGTAGTTCAGATAGTCTTGAACTCGATTCGCTTGGTTTTCCTTGTCAGGGGTAATGGTGCCGACCACTGAGGTCTTTACAGGCCCACCCGCTGGGAACAACTCTTGTATCGCCTGAGACTGAAACTTAATGACTGACTCGGTAAGCAGTGGATGAAACACACCACAAGCGCCATCCCAAGGGGTGGGTGGTGCGGTCTTCATGCTTCAGCCCCAGCAGATCCAAACCTTCAATGTAGGTTCGTTCCCAGTCTGCACGACTTTCTTTGTCTGACTTGAAGGAGCCGACAAGCTCAGAGGCGATACCGTAAAGATCGCCCTCATCAATAAACTCAGCTAGGTTGGAGTCGTGGGACTCCGCACCCATTGGCACCATGTCTGGGTCAAAGTCGATGATCATCCCGCCGTCTTCGGTTTCTATAGATACCGCATCAGGATTAACAATCTCTATCTCTAGGTCAGGCTCATCGCCGGTTCCCTGAGAAAATATCGACTCTGGCGTAGCCAAAGGGCGGTCAATAGCCATCTATCCGTTCTTCGTGAACTTTTGAGGTCGGGCCGCACCAGAACCACGGGCAACTGTATTGCCTCCTTCTCTCATCTGCACTCTAGCGACACCACCGTTAGCCATCATCTTTGGGCTAACCTTCATGCCGCCAGTTTTACCACCAGCCTGCATTTTGCCAACACCATCAGCAGCAAAAGCGGGAACCATCTCACCGCCCTTTTTGACCATAGGCATCTTGCCACCAGCACTCATGCCTTTGGCTTTCATTTTGCCGCCAGCCATATAGCCTTTGGATTTCATTTTCCCGCCACCAGCCATACCTTTAGACTTCTTTCTCATCATCTTCTCCTGCGTAGAGATTATCGAATACTTGATTCACATCTAACGTGTAATCCAAATCGGACTTACTGTAGTGAATGTGCTGGGATGGTCTGAAGTCTGGGGCACCTTCGCCTGTCTCAAACCATGCCGGATGTGTCACTCTAACCCTATTGTTAGGCAAAGCAACGATATTCCCCGTCCACTTACCAGCATCTAAAAGCTCCATCACATGACTCTGCTTGTGTTGTGCAGGGTCATCAGCTATCTCGTTGTCAGTGTAATCCACTGTGAACATATACCTAGCTGGATACATATCGCCATCGATCTTAGCAAGCCAGGGGCACGGCGTACAACGATCCAAGACATATACCGAATGCTCCCGCGAACTACAATCCCACGGTTGCGCTGCCCACGTTGGCATCGGCTCAGGCCATTCTTCTAGCGGAGTATCTGCTACCAGACCTGTGATCGGCATCCTTGCCCACATAGCGCCGCCGTGTACGTTCGGCTCATCATCGTCATCGTAGGTCTCGGCTCCAGTGAATATCATCTGAAAGCTCAAGCTACGGCACGGCATTGTTGTTACAGCGACTGCCATCGCGTGTATGAACTCACCGTGATACTTGGAGTGGTTGTGTGTGTATTCCTTCCTAACCCAGCACTTGAAGTACGGGATATTGCTTTGCAGGAAAGCCATCAAACAGCGTCCTTATAAAATTGTTTTTTTCCCATTCCTTGTGCCGTTTTATCGGCTCTTTGAAATAGTCCATGAATCGTGCCATATAAACCACAAAGTGGTTCAACCAACTCAGCGGTGCAGGCAACGGTCTCATGTAGTCCAGAAACAAAACCACCCTGTTACGGTTAGTCATGTTTACCGCCATGTGTTCGTAGGTGTCATCAAAGACAACTGCCTTACCTTCTTCCCATCGATACTCTTGCTTGTTCACGACCAACACGCAGCCTTTGCCCTCGGTTGGTATATCAAGACCCAGATGCACTCTGAGTATCCCACACCACGGGCCTTCGTGGGGCATCAGCATCTTTCTTGGCCCGATCACTGAAAAGTAGGCAGACACCAGATTTTTTTCGGCATCTATGATCTTCATGGTCTCAGGGAACTCTTGGCAGTTCCGATCAAAGCGTATCTTGCCTGCCTTCAAGAAAAACATCTTCCACTTGTCATCGTTGGAGATGTACACCTGATCTGGGCTGATGGTCTGAAACGGCGCGAACTCATCTATACGGTTCCGCATCTTCTCGAACTCTGCCCTGATCACATCGTAGTTTTGTTCTAGAACAGCGGTGACAGGGAAGTCTGCGTTATCAAAAAAACACACGATTGCCCTTCTTCGAGAATCTTCTAAACAATGGCCTAAAGGCTTTTTCGACAAGCCAGCCATTTACCTCAACCATCAGTAATAAGTGGCCCTTTTCGGATAGAACGGTTCGTCTTCTTCGTCTGAGTTGAGTCTCAAGAACCCGCCTTGCCGGAACCTGAGTAGTGCCTGTGTGGATGAGTCCACAAGGTCATCGTGTTCGCCAGAAGGAAACGATGCAAACTCTTCGATCACCTCTTCAGCAAACCGTGTACCTGGTGCCCACACAATCCCTGACGCAAACAGGTCTGACACTGCGTTGACCCTTGATATCTTGTCGTTGCCCCTAGACGGGGTGTATTCACCGACAGGTATACCCATAGCCCGTAATTCAAAGATCAACGGCATACCAGCAGCTTTGGCTTCCACAATACACGCATCGGGTTGCCAGTCTGTATAGAACTCTAGTGCCGTCTTTTTCAGTTCAGGGAACTCTAACCGCTCTTTGTAGGCATCCAACAGGATGATGTTGGGCTGCATTACGCCTTCAGAGTTGGGTTTGTAAAAAACCCCCCACGTTGTACACGCCGAGTAGTCGGCACGTTGTGTCTTTAAGAACGCTGTGTCCCAAGACTGAATAATAAACTCGCACGGCGGCGGGGTTGCGTCTTCCCATTCTTGCCACCACTCACGCTTAACCAGCGCACCCTCTTCTGAGGTTGGGTTTTGCTGATACTGGGCATTCCACTTCGGCGCAGGCAGTTCGTTCTGTAGAGCGGTTAACTCCTCTAAAGACCAGAACTCAGGCCACAATGCTTTGCCGGAAGGCATGATTGCGGGGAACTCAATGACTTCCCACTCATCTGTGCCTGCACGTTGAACAGAAGACTTGATGATCTGCCCCGTCAAATCCCGTTTGTGCCATCGGGTCATCACTACAATGATCGCACCACCAGGCTGTAAACGCTGACGTGGGCCTGATGTGTACCAGTCATACACCCGATCAAAGACACCTGCGTCGGCACTCTGGCCTTCTTGCTCAGAATGCGGGTCATCAATGATCAGCAGATCTGCACCTTTACCAGTGACCGCACCGCCAACACCAATAGCGAAGTATTCACCGTTCTTACTGGTGCTCCATCGACCAGCGGCTTTGCTATCGGATCGCAGTCCTAGATCAGGGAATACCATCTTGTAATCATCGCTGTCTACAAGGTTACGCACCTTACGACCAAACCCCACAGATAACTCTGCGGTATGCGCGGTTTGAATGATCTTCTTCTCGGGATACTTGCCTAAAAACCAAGCAGGCAATAGATACGAAGCGAACTCTGATTTGGTATGCCGTGGAGGCATATTAACGATCAGACGCTTTAGTTCACCACTAGCAACGCGCTCAAAGGCGTTTGCCATAATCTTGTGGTGCCGTCCTTCAATGAACGCAGGCCACACATAGTTGGTGAAACCCATGAAGCTATCTCTAGCACGTTCTTTCTTTTCAGATTCTTCAAGGTCTTCAAGAAGCGATAGGATCTCTTTCTGATCTTCTAATGGAAGATCTGGGAGCTTCTCTAAAAGCTTTGAGTCAATTCGTTTCGACAAGTTCGCTCCATAGAACGCTTTCGATAGATGGCTCTCTATAGAACGCTTTCTATAGATGGCTTTCGTTAAATAGCTATCTCGGCACCGACCACCTAAAGGTGCCGTATTACGTTCAACCTGTAGAACGTTCTATGTCAACTATAGGAGAGTTTAGCAGACTGAGGCACTTGACAAAGATTGTCAACAATAAGTGAAAATTTTTAGAAATTTTTTTTGGGGCTGGGACTCCTAGGTCTTTATCTGAGAATAAAAGGGTAGGTTGCATGTTGCACGTTATGTCAGGGAAAAAAGGGGTAATCGCTTGAGTGTTTTACTATGTATATATATATGCATACGCATGCGCGTACAGGGGGGTTGGGGTGTCGTTGCTTGCCAGGGCGTCAGGGAAAAGCGCCCTTAGTCTAATGGTTGTGATTCGTTCGTCGCTAGATGTTAACCGTTACACTTAGTGCAGTGGCTCGCCATCGCTCTGACTATTCTTGTTAGCCTCGGCCAGTCTGCGCTCTATCTCTGCTGCTACTTCTTCTGGCGATCTATCAGCAGTCTCGACAACTTGTTTATCGCTAAACATGGCAACCGTCCGGCCTAACAATTGTGCAGCCTGTAATTGTGCCGGTGTTGGCTCGTCGCCCGTTTTAGGATCGATACCGTCCTCTACCCAAGCCCTTAACTTATTCGTTACCAACTGCCTATCGTTCACGGCGACTCGGGCGATAGCGAGGTTAAACGCAGCAGACGCCGCAATATCAGCACCAACAGAAAACGTTCTGTTTATGTTTA
>UEXL01001343.1_pt1 | contig 10329 bp, 18 predicted proteins | sample 1796671 | NCBI WGS metagenome assembly UEXL01 (sample SAMEA4772471, study PRJEB27181) | metagenome
ACTTTAGAGGATTAACCATGTATACGTTTGCTGGTAAAGGTAAGCAAGGTGAATTAGATCAAGAGTTTTTTGATAAAGCATTAATCAAACCTTACATGGGTGGGATTAACGCTATGGAATTAGCTAAAAAACAGAATTAAAAATGCTTATAAAGTTTTACAAAAAACTAGTCCTAAAGTTAGAAGAAAATTAAATAAAAAAATTGGTGGCACTAAATACACGCACGATCAAGCTCTTAGAATTTATTTATGGAATAAAGATGGTACAGCTATACCTGGTCTTTCTAAAACAGATCAAAACAAATTAGTAAAACTAATAGAGGCAAATACAGATTTAGTTGCTTACGCTGAAGGTGTTAAGTTAATTACTAAACAAGATACATATGTTCCACCTAGTGAATTTTGGGATGGTACTACAATAATAGGGGATTTAGGTAGATTATCTAGAGAAGTAAACAGAAATGAATACTTAAAAGAATTTAACGATAATGCAGACATTTTATTTAGTCCTAAAAATATGAATAAAATAGAAGCTGTATATGGTTTTAGAGTAAGAGAAGCTTTAGAAAATTCTTTATATAGAATGAAGACTGGTAGCAATAGAGCTGCTGGATCAGGTAGAATAGTAACAGCTTGGAATAATTGGGTTAACAACTCTGTTGGCGCTATTATGTTCTTTAATAGAAGATCTGCATTACTACAGATGTTATCTGCTGGTAACTTTGTTAACTGGTCAGACAACAATCCTTTAAAAGCTGGTTTAGCATTTGCTAATCAACCTCAATACTGGAAAGATGTAGTATACATATTTAACTCACCTAAACTAAAAGCTAGAAGACAAGGACTTGAAGGTGACATACAAGAAAAAGAAATTGCTGAAGCATCTAGAAAAGGTGGTATGGAAGGCGTTTTATCTTATCTATTAAAAATAGGTTTTACACCTACACAAATAGCAGATAGTATAGCAATATCTACAGGTGGTGCATCGTTTTATAGAAATAGAATAAACACATACAAAAAAGAAGGGTATACAACTGAAGACGCAGAGAAAAAAGCATTTGATGATTTCTCAGCTATATCAGACGAGACACAGCAGTCAGCAGATCCTATGTTAATATCATCTCAGCAAGCTGGTGTATTAGGTAGGTTAGTGTTAGCTTTTCAAAACACACCTATGCAGTATACTAGGTTAATGAAAAAAGCTGGTCAAGATCTTATAAACAATAGAGGTGATGCTAAAACAAACATATCTAAAATATTATACTACGGATTTATTCAAAACTTAATATTTTCTACATTACAAAATGCTATGTTTGCTTTCATACCTGGGTTTGATTTTGAAGAAGAAGAACCTGATTTTAAAACAGACAAAGAAAGAGATGCTTGGCTAGAAAGACAAGGTAATAAAGAAGATAAAAAAGTAGTAAGAGTTGCTAACAACATGATTGATACTATTTTAAGAGGATCTGGTTTAGGTGGTGCTGTTGTATCGACTATTAAAAACGTTATAATGGAATATAACGAAAGAGAGGATATGACTATACTGCAGAAATCTAGAGCTAATGCTGATTTATTAATAGCTTTAACAAGTATATCTCCGCCTATTAGTTCTAAAATTAGAAAAGTAAACAACGCTTTAGATATTGAAGAGTTTGAAAAAAAGATGTTATAAGTGAACGTGGTTACAGTGTTATGATTGATGATAGATTTCAATTAAGCCCTCAGTATGATGTTATAGGTAACATTGCGTCTGCTACTTTAAACCTACCTTTAGATAGAGTTTTTAATGAAGTTAATTCTGTTACTGAAGCGTTAGACAATAGAAATAGTGCATACCAAAGATTAGCATTAGGACTAGGTTGGAAAACATGGGATGTAAATGCTAAAATAGAAGAGCACGATCTTATAAAAGCAAATGCTAAAGCAAAAAGAAAAGTTGAAGGTATAGAAAAAGGTAAAGCAACTAGAAAAACTAATAAAGAATTAGAAAAAATACAAAAAAGATTAAGAACACAGGTATTAAATGCTTTACCAGGAGTAATGAGAGATAGCATAAGGCGTAAAGAAAAAGAAGATGGTAAAATCACTGCAACATACAAGTTAAATCAATTAAAAGCTAAATATTTGGAATAACATGGAAAACATAAGTAATAATATAACATATGCTGAAGCTATTCACTCTAGCACAGCTAAAAGAAAAGCTATAGATAATACACCTAGCCCTACTCAAATAGAAGCCATGAAGCTTTTAGCAGAGAAAGTATTTGAACCTTTACGTAAATGGGTAGATGGACCAATAAAAGTTAATTCATTTTTTAGATCAAGTTCTTTAAATGAGGCTATCGGTGGCGCAGCTTCTAGTCAACATTGTAAAGGTCAAGCTATGGATATTGACGATGTTTACGGTAGAAAATCAAATGCAGAAATGTTTAATTGGATTAAAGAAAATTTAGATTTTGATCAAATGATATGGGAGTTTGGCACAGATACTCAACCAAATTGGTTACACATATCTTATGTATCTAAAGAAGATAATAGAAACAAATGTTTAAAAGCGTATAAAGAATATAACACAACTAAATATAAAGTAATATGAAAAGTTTTAAAGGAGCAGCACACTGTTATAGCGATACAATGCACAATCCGGCTTGGAGTGAAATGAGAAAAAGATCTGAACCTATAGCGGGTAAAGGCGGTGGCAATGATCCTGCTTTAGCTAATGCACAAAAAATGAGGGGAGCTGCAAAATCAGAAGGTCCAGCTAAAAGCAGAAAAGGAGATAGAGTATCTTGGAAATATGGAAAAGGTACTTACTCTGGAACTTGTATAAACGACAGTTGTAGTAGAGCTAGAACTGAAAATGGGAAAGTTAAAATACTACCTAAAAAATAGAAAATAAATTATGGCTTACAAAGTAAAAGGACCAGCTATAAAAGAAAAAGCTTACGAAAAGCAAAACCGCGCAATGCGAGCTAAGCATAAAAAAGAAACAGGTAAAACTTTAGGTTCTAGACAAACTTCTGGTACTGGTAAACGTAGAGTTTCTTTTGCTTGTAGATTTGCTGGAATGGCTGGTGCTATGAAAGACGCAAAAGGTGAACCAACTAAAAAAGCTATGGCTTTAAAAAAGTGGGGATTTGGTAGCGTAGCTGCTGCAAAAAACTTTTGTAACAAACATAAAGAAAAATAAAAAACTATGGCGTTAAAATTTTCAAAAGAAAAAAAAGATCCTACACAGAAAATAATTAACTTTGGTTTTAAATCTTTACTTGGACCAATAGGTACTGCGGGTGTTAATTATGTTAAAAATAAAATAGTTAAAAATATTACACCTTACGGTTATGACAATCCTTTAACTAGAATTAAAGACGCTGTTTTATACCCTAGTGAACTTGATGATATTGGAACTTCAAATGATGTAATCTTGGATGCTGAATCAGGTAGCGATTCGATGAAAGAAAGAAGAGATTTATTAAGTATGATGATGATTGATAAACAACAACATAATTCAGTACCAATATCTAAGTATAAACCTACAAACTCTAAAAACAAAAATAGTGTTTACTATAGTTCTCCCTCTACAGAAAGTAATATTAAGTCAAGAATTAAAGAACAAGGAATAGAAAATGTATTATCTGAATTTACACCTAATAAAAAAGGAGTACTTACATGGCAAGGTTATGGTGAAGCAGATTTAGGAGGAAGTCAAACTACTAGAAACAGAAACGTTTTAGGTACTTATACTATGAATCAAGGTGAAGACGAAGAGGGTAAGTATATTTCTTATTACGATAAATGGGATTTAAATCCTTTTGAAGACAAAAACAAAATATTAGATGCAATGGCCACAGGCGCTCAGTATGCAGCTGGTATAAAACCTGCAGAGGTTTATGGTAGAGTGTATTACGAACCAAAATTAAAGTCTCCAATATTTGGATTAAAGTTGAAGGAACACCAATAAAGAAAATAATTAAAACAAAATATGAAATTATGGAAAATTGCCCTTTTGTAATGGTCAGCTTGGTTGCTGCTAGTTGTGGAACACATCAACTAACATCGTACGAGCCACAAAAAGATTACTTTCAAACAATCACATCGTCTTATGAATTAAAACGTAAGATGAAACAGATTGGTTGTTTAGACAAAATTATATAACATTTACAAATCAACCTAGATCTTGGTATAATAAATATTATAGTCAAAACTTTATGTTTAAAGAAACTTTAGTGCTTTTAATTTTATTGGAATAGACATGAAATATGGTGGAATTGGGATTCAATTCACAATAATTGGTGGGGCATGAGTTATGTACCTAAATTTTATAACTGGGAAAGTAGTGATATTGCATGGCATAAAAAGTAGAAGGTCATCTCATGTCACAGTAGCTAAACAAAGAAAAAATAAAATAGATGTAGTTTAATAAACTAAAAACTATAGTAAAAATAATCCTAATCGCTCGTATTCTAACGTAGCTATAAATACAAATCGTAGTATACGTAATTATGATGAACCTAAGTTTACCCCTAGAATAGATCCTAACAATGGACCTGTTATAAGAAATAATTTTAATAGAAATAATTCATCAACTCCACCAGATATTACAACCCGACCATCAGGTTTTGTTGCTAAAGGGTAAAATAAATTATGAAAAAAGAATTAGGTGTATTACTGGATTGGCGACGGAAAGCCAGACTTAAGTTTAGATTTAAAAACCATTATATTAATAGTAGGTTTTAATATCTATAAGAATGACATATACCACTTTGACTGAACAAATTAAGTTAGAATAAAGCTGGTATTGAAGAGGCTAAAATTACCTGATAAACATCTCATGATCTTTATAGATAAAAGATTTTGTTTTAGAGCAACATGATAAAGAACAAAAACATTCGTTTAGATAAAATAGAAGATAAAGTATATAGAAGATAGGAACAATAAAAATAGGCGTACCATACCTAAAGTTCCTGTAACCAAGAAGGGGATCTCGTTTGAGGTCCCCTTCTTTATTATAATCAACTCCCACCAACCACTCATTTCCTCCGTTGGTGATCAACCCAACGAACGTTGATTATATGTCTTAAATATAAAATCCAAACTAACATTATAATAAAAATTATAGGTTCTATTATAACAAATATCCACACGTTTATTTCTTTATATGTTAGTCCTAAAAAATTTCCACAATAGTATAAAAATTCTACACAAGCATCAAAAATTTCATTCATTATCCGTCACAGCTAAGACAGCCTTCGTCCATTGCTTGTTCAGCAATATCTCCACGTAACACTGACTCAGTTCTTGTATAATATAAGGTTTTAATACCTTTTTCCAAGCTTCAAAATGTACTTTGTTTATCCACTTAGGTGTAGCAACACTAGGAAAAGCTAAGTTTAAACTTACACTTTGATCTATATACTGTTGTCTTACCAGCTTGATTAATTAATTCTAATTGATTAATCTCTTTAAATGTTTTAAATACATCTTTAACTGGTATATCATTATATGGTCCAGTCATTATATCTTTCAACTCTTTTAAACCTTGTACTGATCCTCCGTCTTTTAAGATTTTAGACCAAGTAGTTTCATTATTGATTTTAAGCTTGCGAAGGAGCTTAACCAATGTGGGGTTTTTACGAATGAAAGTACCTTTAGCACTTTGCTCAGTAAATACATTAGCAGCCCAAGGCTCGATGCCAGGAGATACATTACCACTAAGCTTACTGTTACTAACGGTAGGAGCAATAGCCCTAAGGTGAGTATTGCGCATGCCAGTACCGACACACCACAAAGGTTCCCCAAACTCTTCAGCAAGGGCCATAGAGGCTCGTTCAGACTCAATTTTAATTTGTGAAAATATTTTTCTAGTTTCATATTGTGCTAATAATCCTTCAAATGGTAGGCCCTTTTCTTGTAAGTACGTGTGCCAACCTAAAACGCCTAATCCTAAAGCTCTACCTTTTTCAGCAGATCTTACAGAATTATGAAACCCAACTTTACCTTTGGATCTCTGTATAAACTCTTCTAATACACCATCTAAAAACCATATAGAATCATGTATTAAATTAGTTCCTTTCCATTCATCATATCTAGCTAAGTTTAAACTAGATAAACAACAAACAAAACTATGTGACTCATCTGTATGTAATGTAATTTCACTACATATATTAGTCATATGTACTTTTAACCCGTGCTTTTTGTAAGCTGGTGGGTTATTCTTATTTGTATTCCCCTTAAATAACACGTAAGGTTCTCCAGTAGCTTTACGCTTTTGAAGTAATTTTCCCCAACGTTTTCTAGCTTCTCCATCTCCTGATTCAACTCGTCGCATAAACTTGTCGCCGACCACAGCGCACTGGTGCAGGTTGAGCGATTGACGGTTAACGTCTCCTTTAGGTTCACGTATTTCGAGCCACTCATCGAAATCGGGGTGTTCAATGTTAAGATTAACCGATGCAGCTCCTCGTCTGACAGATCCTTGATTAGTGGCAAGTATTGTTGAATCGTATATCTTACAAAAAGGCACAACTCCATCACTTGTTCCATTTCCTTTAATTTTTGCACTGGCGGGTCTGATTTGATTAATTCCGATTCCTACTCCACCGCCGTGCTTTGCGAGTAGCATCATCTCTAGGTTTTTACTACCTATATCGTATATACTATCTGCGACGTCTATACCAAAACAACTGATCGGTAAACCACGATCTGTACCAGTGTTAGACAACACAGGAGATGCAAGACACAGCCAACCTGACCAAATGTATTCAAAAAATTTATCAGCCATCTCAGGACGTTCTAAGCGTCTTGCTACAGTATTACAAACTCTATGATAAGCATCTTTAGGTGATTCATTTTTTAAAAGATAACCACCACCAATTGTTTTTTTATATACGTCGGTATCTCCCCAGTTAGGGTAATCAATACCTTTTTTCCATTCTTTATTCCACATATTATCCTATTAAATGTTTTGTCCAAGCAAATAAACCATTAATGTTTAATGCTACTAAATTCCATTGTTTTCTTGACGCCGTCTGTATCATTACACATACAAAACCTAGTATGTATAATCTAGGATCAATAGTCCATTGAGCGGCTATTAAAAAGCCCGCACCCATATAGCCTATTCTACTCGAAAGCTTTTCCAGTGGTGTCAACCTCCTTTGTCTCACTAGGCTTTTTAGCCAAGTCTTTTTTAAGGTCTTCGATAGCTTGTTCATAATCTGGCATTTTTTTTATTGTTTCTAATGTACCAACAGCTAGATCTTTGATCTGTGCTATTTCATTATACATATGTTGTGAAACTCTTGTTAAAGCTTCAACTTTGTTTTTTTATTTCTATTATTTTACTTTCTTTCATACTGTTTAGTTTTATAAAACATTACAAATACTTTTCTATTTTTAAATTTATTAGGATATTTACTATGAAAATAGTGACAAGGGTATGACACTAGTCTATTAGGCCTATACCCTATTACAGTTTTTAAATTCCATTTAGATATATCATTAGAGTCTTCGCTTAATAAATCGTTAAACTCTTCTACTGTTTCGCCTTTGTAAACATCTCCATATTCTTTGTGTTCCCAAAAAGCTGTACCATTTAATTCATCTGTGTTGTCACTAGACATATACAAAACAATAGCTCTATCAGGTTGCTGATTGTTTATTATAGAATCATTATGTATTCTCCAATCGTCATCTTGATTTTCTTTGCTTGTCTAAAAACATAATATATTTTCTATTTCACATTTTTCAATAGCACCTATTTAGATGTAATATATTTAACAAAATTTTTCAGGTTCTATAACCCAAAAGCTTTTGCCTGGTGTTTTAACTTCTTTAAAATTTATTAAATTTTCATTTAATATTTTAAAAAGTTCTTCGTCTATAAAATTATCTTTTACGTATATCATTACCAAACATCTTCAAAATCTTCGCCTTCATTTGCTTTACTATAGTCAGTCGGCCTAATAGCGAAGAAATCAGTGTGAGTGTGACCCCCAGTAAGATGATCGAACCAAGCCATTTTGTCAATTGACTTTTGGTCATAAGACTTTTCTGTCCAATCCCACTGTTTGTATTTCCTTTCAGTGTATCCGAGCTCTGCAAGTTTATCACCGACTCTTTTTTTGATGAAGTGTTGTAAGTCATAAGCTGTTAAGTTTTCTATATCACCTGCTTCAAACATTTTAGTAATATAAGACATTTCTGCATTGTGCATTTCTAATGCGGCTAAATATATATGTGGCTCACATTCTTCTTTTAAACCTGGTATTTGAGAACACATGTGTCTAAACAATTGACAACCCATTTTACTATGTAATGATTCATCTCTTACAGACCATTTCATTTGTTGACCTATACCTTTTAACATATTTCTCATTTGAAAACTATATAGTACAGCAAAGGCAGAATATAAACTAACCCCTTCAGCAAAAGCAGAAAAAGTAGCAAGAGACTTACCAATACCAACAGGATCGGACCCGCCATAACTAACCAGGTTATCAAACCTTGCAGCAGTAGCAGGCTCATGGAGAAAAGCTTCGTAGTCTTCGAGTCCAAGTGTTTCATTTAAATAACTATAAGCTACAGCATGTATTGTTTCTTGTGATCCGAACATCATAGCCATTTGCTGTATTTCATGTTTAGGAAACCATGATACACTACATTTTGTGTCCAGTAATCTGACACAGCACATTCTGTTTGTGCAAAACCTAATAGTATATTACCTACTAAGTTTTTCTTTTGCAGTTAATTTTTCGTTCCAGTCTTTAACATCACCACTCATAGGTATTTCAGTGTGTAACCAAAATGCTTGAGCTTGTTTTAACCAACCTTCGGTATAGTACTCAGGGTATTCAAAAGGTTTATAAGGTATTCTTTCTGTAAATAAAGGTGCTGCCATAATTATTTATAAATTTCTAAAGCTATATCTACAAAAGGTAAATAAAGCACGTGTGTTAATTGTTGATCTTCTTCGTAGCTTCTGGCCCCTAATAAAATTCCGGGATAAAAACCTACGCTTAAGCTCCAGTTTTTTGTTTCTTTTTTATCCATAGCATTGTATATTATATTGTTTTTGTAAGCGCGATATATCTTAAACTTTACATAACCTTTTTGTTATAGACCATTTAATAAATTTATCAATTTGTCTTTCCCATATTTATTCTAGCTATTCTTTATTTTCTTTAAAATTAGTTCTACGGTTTTGTCGCATTCCTTTTGATTTTGAGGTTTGTATAATACAAACGGTTCTATTTTGTTTTCTGACACAAGCTTTTTAAACATTTTCCATCTAAGTGGAAATGACTCATTAGCTCTACCTTTAGTTTCAATTATAAACCTCTACCTACAAAATCAGGTGTATATTTAATAGGTAATATTTTTATTACCTCTATTTTTAATCACCTTTGCCATAGCCCATCTTTCATATGACTCAAATGGAAAACTAAAACCTTCCATAAGTTCGAAAGTTTCTCCCTCATACAAAGCTTTTATTTTAGCTTTTTTTAAAGCCATATACATATAACGTTCTAAACCTGATGCAAAGTTTATACCATCATATGTAATTTTTGACTGTACTGGTCCTTTTTCTTTTAAAGATCGTTTCTTCATTTACTTCTATATTGGTTACGTCTGTAGTAAATCTTTTATAAGCAACTTCTTCAATCTCATCTTGCAAACATCTTTTAGCTGCTTCAATATATAACAACGCATCCATTAATTCTTCTTGTACATCAATTAAAAACGATTAAGATCTTTTTCTTGACCTTCAATCTCTTGCATCATTGTAGCTCCATATTTTTTCTGGCCTATAAGGCTTCGTTCGTCCATCTTTCTTAAGACTTGTTGAACTATTTTATCTTGTGTTTTAATCTTCATCTTTTACAAATGTTCCGTTAATCATTTTACCTGTTCTTTTATTTATAACTTCATAAGCTGTTTGTATACACTCTTCTATATAAACACCTCGTTGATGAGCTAAGTTAGTTAATACTACAACTATATCACCTATAGCATCTATAACTTCTGGCTTGTCTTTTATTAAAGCTTTAGCAAGCTCACCAGCTTCTTCTTGTAACTTAACATACTGTACCATTGGATCACCTTTTTCATATAAACCTCTAGTTTCAGCCCATGTTCTAATTCTGTTAAACATCATTTGGCTATCATTATAGTCAGGAATTTTTATTCCTTTATGTTTAGGATTAAAAAACGCTTCATAAAAAGCTTTGTTATAAATATAACATCTGTTATCATTAAACATAGATGTTTTAGCATTTTGCATTATCCACGAAATGTTTTTGTTTGTGATTTCAAACTGGCCAAACTGTGT
>UEXL01000850.1_pt1 | contig 10322 bp, 11 predicted proteins | sample 1796671 | NCBI WGS metagenome assembly UEXL01 (sample SAMEA4772471, study PRJEB27181) | metagenome
CTTCGGGAGAAAGTCGATGAAGGCAAGCAAGCACTCGCCTCGGGCGTTGCTGTGTTCAGTACTATTGTCCATTCCTCTGTTCGGTCAAGCGGAGACTGTTAATTGGGCGAATTGGCTCACTGGCCAGATAAGCAAGCACCCGGAGGTACTGGCAGCGACAGAGCAGGCGGCAGCGCGGAAGAGGACGCTGAGGCAAGCGAACAACCGCTGTATAACCCGGAGCTGTCTGTTGGAGCAGACAGAACGGGCAGTGAGAATAACTTTGAGGCAGGGCTGTCACAAACGATCGATTGGTCTGATCAACAGGGCGCGCTACAGGACAAGGCAAAGCTGATCAGGCTGTCCGCTGAAGCTGGCTTGAGCGAGCAGTTCTGACACAAACGTCTGAATCATTGTTTGCGCTTGTCGAGTGGCGCGCCACTACGCTGTTTGAAGAAATTGCTGAATCCCAGCAACAGCGCCTGGATGCCTTGCTGGACCAGGTTGAACAGCGCCAGCAGGCAGGTGATCTGGGGCGTGCCGATGCAGAGCTTCTGTTTCTAAATCTATCCCGTCAGTTGAGCGAAGTCGCCCAGGCAAAGGCCGCAGTTGATCGGGCAGAAACTCAGGTTCAAGAACGTCTGCCGGACTGGAGGCCTCAGGATGGGGGAATCCCCGAGTATATATGGCCAGCGCTGGAGTCCCAGATTGGTGAGGCTGATCTGCTGTCACACCCGTCAATTGCAGTCGCTCGAGCCGAGTGGCAGGTGCTGAAAAGTGAGGCAGAGGTTGCGAGACGCAAAGCCACAGCATCGCCGACAGTAGGGCTGAGCGGAGGGCGTGATGGCGGTGAGAACCTGGTTGGCCTGACGTTCTCGATCCCTCTGAATGTCCGTAATAACTACAGCGCTGAAATCCAGGCCGCCAACCGACGGGCATTGGAGGCCGAAGCTCGGTTTCAGGCACTTTATCGGAAGCAGCAGTATGGTCTGGCGGGCGCCCGAGCTGCCTGGAAGCAATACGACACCCAACTCAGCCGATGGACAGAACTCTCCCAGGGGCGTGTACAGCGAAGTGCCGATTTGCTTGAGAAGCAGTGGCAGGTCGGCGACCTCTCCACCTCTGAGTATCTCCAGGCGCTAGGCCAGCGCGCGGAGAGCCTGAAAACCGGTATTGAACTGGAAAAGCAGGCGCAGTTGGGTCTGATTGAGCTCTTGAGCCAGTCTGGCGAACTGATCACCCTCTTCCAATACTAGTCTGGAAACTGGATATTCATTATGAAAAAAACTCTGATTTCTGTATTTGCATTGACGTTGCTTATAGCCCCACTTCATTGGTACAGGCAGAGGAAGATGCTCATAAGAGGCGGGTCATGATCATGCTGCCAGTGGCGACGATCATCGAGAAGGTACCGGTGAAGAGGATGAGCATGAGGGCGGGCATGCTGAAGAACGTGAGCATGAAGAGGAAGAAGGTCATGGCCACGAAGAGGAGAGCGATGGTGGTCATGAAGAATCGGCCACCGCAAGCATCAATGCCAAACAGAAAGAGCTCGCCGGCATTGAGGTAGCAACCCTCGAAAGCAAGCGCGTTGACTATGAAATCTACGCTCCCGGTGAGCTGCTGACCAACGGCTATACCAGCTATCACGTGTCCCCCCGGGTTGCCTCGGTGGTGCTGCGGCGTCACGTGGAATTGGGTGAGCACGTAACCAAGGGTCAGCAACTGGTAACCCTGTTCAGTGAGACGGTGGCACAGGCGCAGGCTGATTACAGGAAGGCTTTTCCTGAATGGGAGCGAATCAGCGGGCTGGGTCGTTCCGTGGTTGGTGATCAGCGGTTCAATACGGCGAAAGCGAATATTGAAGCGGCGAGGGCGACTCTGCTTGCTTGGGCTAAACGATGATGACATTGGTGCGTTGAAGGCCAGCGGCGTAGGTAGTCTCGGTGAATACATGCTCAGGGCTCGCGTGGATGGCGCAGTGCTGACCGATGAGTTTGAGCAAGGACAAAGAGTTGAGGCTGGCCAGCCGCTGGTGACTCTGGCTAATGAAAGCGAACTTTGGGTAGAGGCTCACCTGCCAGCAAACTCCGACATTGTCCTTAAGCAAGGGGCCGAAGCGGAAGTAAGAGTTGCAGGCCGAGTAGCTGTGGCAACGGTATCCCAGGAAGCTCATACCATTGACGCTGTGACCCGCACGCGAATTGTTCGGTTGGAGCTGGACAATCCGGAAGATCGTTTTCATCCCGGAATGTTTGCAGATGTGTATTTCCTTTTAAACCACGGAGCCGGTGCTTGCGGTGCCGGAGAGTGCGTTGATGCGAGCGCCGATGGCGACTGGACGGTCTATGTGGAAGAGGCTGAAGGGAGTACGAGCCTGTGGAAGTGGAACTGGGTCGCGCAATTGGCGGACTCCGTGAAATTTCGGGCCTGACTGCAGGCCAACGGATCGTTTCGCGGGGCGCATTTTTTGTGGCCTCTGAAATTGCCAAAGGCGGCTTTGACCCACACAACCACTGATTCCGGGAGCCATTATGTTCAACCGAGTTGTCGACTGGGCGGTTCAGAACCGCCTGTTGGTTCTTATTGCGCTTGCAGTGCTTATCGCCACGGCCGCGTTTCAGATCCCAAAACTGAATCTTGATGCTTTCCCTGACGTTACAAACGTCCAGGTCGCTGTTAATACAGAGGCGCCCGGACTTGCGGCTGAGGAAGTCGAGCAACTGATCACCTATCCCATTGAAGCGGTGATGTATGCGTTGCCGGATGTTGAGGAGGTTCGGTCCATCTCCAAAACCGGGTTGTCTGGTGTCACCGTGGTCTTTAAAGAGGGCACGGATATCTATTTCGCGCGCCAACTGGTGTTCGAGCGGTTGCAGGCCGCGCGGGAGCTGATTCCGGACGGGGTCGGGGTGCCTGAAATGGGCCGAATACGTCCGGTCTTGGCCAGGTCTACCAGTACTTGCTGATAGCGGACCCGGATTCGGGGTACGACGCAATGGAATTGCGCAGCTTGCACGACTGGCTGGTCAAACTGTTGCTGATACCTGCTGAAGGGGTTACGGAAATTCTGTCGTTTGGCGGAGAGGTCCGCCAGTACCAGGTTAACCTGAACCCGGCGCGAATGCTGTCCTATGACTTATCACAGAACGACGTCATGGACGCCCTGGAGAACAACAACTCCAATGTTGGGGGCTGGTATATGGGCCGCGGACAGGAGCAGTTGGTTATTCGCGGTATGGGCTGGCTGGGTAATGGCGAGCAGGGGCTCGAGCAGATCCGTCAAGTGCCCGTTAAAACCAGTGATGGCATTACAGTGACAGTGAACGATGTCGCCGAGGTAGCGCTGGGCACTGAAATTCGCCAGGGTGCGGTAACCATGACCCGGAAGGATGAAGCCGGTCAGGTTGAACAACTGGGTGAAGTGGTTTCTGGCATTGTACTCAAACGAATGGGGGCCAACACAAAAGCCACCATCGACGGCATCGAGGCCCGCATTGATCGCATAAATCAGGCGCTTCCGAGTGGGGTTCGTTTTGAGCCCTATTACAACCAGGCGGATCTGGTGACCAAGGCCGTAGAGACGGTGACCAATGCGCTTCTGTTGGCTTTTGTGTTTATTGCGATCGTGCTTGCCCTGTTTCTGATGAATCTGCGGGCAACAACGCTGGTGCTGCTTTCAATACCGATTTCCATCGGGATTGCGCTGATGATCATGGCCTGGTTCGGTCTCTCGGCCAACCTGATGTCTCTGGGCGGTATTGCTGTGGCAATCGGCATGCTGGTGGACGGCTCTGTTGTTATGGTCGAGAACATGTTCAAACATCTGACGCATCCTGATGCTAAGCATGACGACCATCGGGATGAATTGGCTGGAGATGACCCCGACCCATTGGACGCGTCACACGATGATCATGGCATTGCGCTTCGACTGCAGGAGGCAGGCCGGGAAGTGGCGCGACCAATTTTTTTCGCGACGGCGATTATCCTGGTCGTTTTCATGCCTTTATTCAGCTTTGAAGGTGTGGAAGCCAAGCTTTTTCAGCCAATGGCGATCAGCATAATGCTGGCTATCGTGTCCGCTGTGATCGTTGCTCTGGTGGTTGTGCCGGCCTTGGCATCGTTTATGTTTCGCAAGGGTATTCGGGAGCGGGAAAGTTTCATTTTAAAGCCCCTCGAAAAGCTTTATCGCAAGGGCCTTGACTGGTCGTTGAAACACACCCGCTCTGTTGTCGGTGCAGCAGCTGTCCTTGTTGTGCTGGCGGCCTTGGTCGTGCCGCGACTCGGTACTGAGTTCGTGCCTGAATTGGAAGAGGGCACCATTAACCTCCGGGTAACCCTGGCCCCTTCATCAAGCCTCGATACCGCGCTTGAAGTGGCGCCGAAACTGGAGGCCATGCTGATGGAATTTCCAGAGGTGACCTACGCCTGTCCCGGGCTGGCCGAGCGGAAATAGGCGGCGATCCGGAGCCAGTCAACAACATCGAAATCTACATTGGCCTCAAACCAACAGCCGAGTGGACCAGCGCCAGTAATCGCTATGAATTGCAGGCCCTGATTGAGGAGAAGCTCGAACAGCACCCGGGGCTACTGTTTAACTTTTCTCAGCCTATCGCGACTCGGGTTGATGAATTGCTGTCAGGTGTCCGCGCGCAACTGGCCATCAAACTCTTTGGCCCGGATCTCGACGTACTGGCGGAGAAAGGCCAGCAGATTGAAGCGGCGGTCCGAACAGTTCAGGGAACACGAGACGTGGCCATGGAGCAGATTGCTGGTGAAGCGCAGTTGGTGGTTCAGCCTGACCGTCAGGCACTCTCCCGGTACGGACTTGCCGTGTCTGATGTGATGAGTGTCGTCCGGGATGGACTGGGTGGTGCCGCCGCGGGCCAGATCATCAACGGAAATGAGCGGTACGATATCTATGTGCGTCTGGCCAAACGTTTCCGGGAAGACCGGGATGCCATTGCCGATCTCAGGTTACAGGCGCCTTCCGGAGCCTGGGTGAGACTCGGTGATGTGGCCGATGTGTCTATTGAGTCCGGCCCGCCCCAGGTGCGCCGCGACGACGTTCAGCGCCGTGTGGTCATTCAGTCCAATGTGCAGGGTCGTGACATGGGCAGTGTGGTTGCCGATATTCAGGATACCATCGCGACAGAAGTGAACCTTCCCCCCGGCTATTCGGTGGATATTGGTGGTCAGTTTGAAAACCAGCAACGAGCTCAGAAGCGATTGACCATTGTGGTACCTGTATCTCTGGGCCTGATCGCGCTGTTGCTGTACTTTGCTTTCAGTTCGGTTGGTCAAGCGCTGTTGATTCTGGTCAACGTGCCGCTTGCCGTTATTGGTGGCGTCTTTTCACTCTGGATCTCCGGCCAGTATCTTTCGGTGCCCAGTTCCGTTGGATTTATCACACTGTTTGGTGTGGCGGTGCTTAACGGGGTCGTAATGGTCGAAAGCATCAATCAGCGAATACAGGATGGGTTGAACGTGGATACTGCGGTGTTTGAAGGTGCCGTCTCTCCCGTTTGCGTCCTGTCTTGATGACAGCAATAACCTCGGCACTCGGTTTGATACCGATGCTATTGTCGACGGGCGTGGGTGCGGAAATCCAGAAGCCATTGGCCAGCGTGATTGTAGGTGGCCTCGTGACTGCGACTTTCCTAACGCTTTTTGTTTTGCCGGCTCTATTCACGCGCTTCTCAAGGTCTAAACTCGATGATATGCAACGGTAGAAGAGAGGTGGAAATACACAGTTTTGATCGCGAGCAGGGGAGGGTAATCCCTCCGTCATAGCGGGGCGGAGGAATTATGGTTGTGCTCTACTCTGGGAAAGGAAGCACAACTGTAATTCTGGCGCCCCCTGTTTCTGAGGGGCCAATGTTCATCCGTCCGAAATTGTCTTCTAGTATTTCGGACACGATGGACAGTCCCAATCCAAATCCAGAAACGGTTTCGTCAAGCCGGGAACCTCTATCCATCACTTTTGAGGCCGCTTCTGGAGTAATCCCAGGGGCCGTCGTCTGCAACTTCTATCGTTAGCCCGGAATCGGTCTGGCTTATTGAAACGTCAATCTCAGCCTGACTCCATTTCCCGCCGTTTTCGAGCAGGTTACCGAATAACTCTGATAGGTCCTGACGCTCCATGGGCCAACTGAAGTTATTCGGCAAGGATGTATTAATACGGAAACTCTTATCGGGAAAGATTTTTTCCATGACAGAAATGACGTTGTTCGCTATTTCAATCGGCAAACATGTTTGCCCCATCTGCCTGCCGGAGATATCTGCCTTGCTCATGCGGTAGTTCAAGGACCGGCTTAGATCCTTTAGGTTGGAGGTCATGAACTCTATGTCGTCGCGGGACGGAGGTAATGAACCAGTGTCTGACAAGATTGCGAGATTGGCAGAGATCGAGGTCTTGACCATGTGAGAAAGATCGGAATTGAGGCGGCGGTGGCGGTCAAGGCGACGACTTGCTAGTTCAAGTAGGTTATTGAACTGTTTGATCAGCGGACTGAACTCCTCTGGTGCGTCAGGATTCAAACGAGGTTGTTTGCCAGATTGCAGTCTCCTCATGTCTTCCTTGATGTGTTCGATCGGTTTCAAAGCGAGGTAAGTAGTGGTGCCTACCAGAGCCAAGAGAACAACAAGTAATAATGCGGAGGCAGCCAGCAAGGTCAGGTGAGCCCCACTGGATCGCTCGGCGAGTCCACTTTCCATTTCCAGGATGGTGACTGACGAAAGCGGGCTGTCAATTCCGAAACCTCGTTTCAATCCAAGAAGGTCATCTGCACCTTGGGATATTTCTACAAAGCCCGCCGGCTTTCTTGAAACCATTCGCAACGTTGTTTGATCTATGTTGCTACTGGCAATGATGCTTCCGTCTTTCACTTCGACGACGAGGGCGTGCTCCAGTAGCAATTGGAATCGATCAATCATGCTGCCAATCTCGTCGGGCGTCGGAACTTCGTTTTCAATGATGGTTTGAAAACTCTCCACCTCCTTGTCAAGGCGATGTTTTCTGGACTCGTTCGAAAGCTGCTCTATTACATAAGTGTGCGAGAAAAAAATTAGTAAAAAATACAAGAGGCTGAAAGCGATGCCATATTGGAGGACAGTTTTTCCGATGCTTTTCTGCGCTGTCATGAAGGTGCTTTTGTCGATTGAGCGGAAGGCTTCAGTTGAAGGCACATAGAGGTGCTCTGATCGGAAAGCATAGTTGGAATCGAAGCGTGCCGCAACGGGTGCGAGCCGGAGCGAGGGACGCTCTGGTCTTCAGATCGGTCTGGCTTGGTCTTATCGTTCTTAGGCATTTGAATAACTTGATTTAGTGTCATCAAATCAAAGCCGACCTAAATGGCTTTTGAGCTTGTGGTAGCCGCTGAAAAAAAAACGTTTCATCAGCATATATTTTCAAGTGTGTTTAAAGTTTCGATGTTCTACTAAACACCCAAGGCCATTGAATGTTGCTGGTCTAATTGAAAAAAATGTCGGAGCCGTTTTATGAAGAAAGTATCCATGATTATAGTAGCTTCTTTCGTGGCAAGTGGTGCTTCTATAGCCCACGCAGGAGGGCAAGCGCGGACAGATACAACGAGGCAAGAAGCTATCCTAATAAGAGCATAGATGAACGTTCCTCCCAGTATCGTGTGGAAGAGAGCGAGACCATCAAAAAACTGAAGGAAGAACATAGATTGATTAAAGAGTTGATTGGGGATCTCTTGGAAAAGCAATAACATTTATCGTTGTTTACTTGGAGCCAGACGGGCAATTACGTGGCTCCAAGATTAATTTAATGGTAGATTTTTGTTAATTTTCCCAAAATTGCGAAAGTCGCGCTTTAGTATTGATGAATCTCGTAAGGAAGACAGAGCGCAAAATGTTGGAAAGCTGCATTCTTAACTAAGATATTTTGCAGTATTCATGGCTAATTCAGACCTCCCTCGATTTTTCATAAAACCATATCTAATCTAGAATTACCAAGTTAAAAATAGTTCTATTTTAGTCATCGTTTTTTCAATTCTTGTTCCTATTTGGTGCGCATTATTGATGAGCGCACTATCGACGAGCAATACAACACTTGAAGCAGAGTGCTTATTGCATTGAATTGTTAAATATTTAATCATTTTTATGAACTGCGGCCCTGATTTGACAATAATTGCTCATAGAATAAGTTTTTTAAAAGGTGGCACAAAACGTGTATGCATTATAGGTGCGTTATTCAATGCGCAAATAACTAAGCTGCCCAAATAGAAGGTAAAAACGATGAAAAGACGTATCTCGACTAAAGATTGTTTGCTAAGTGTTGGTTTGCTCGTAACTCTCCAAGCGGTCCCGTTAATTGCCAGCGCAGGTGTTAGTGCTAATTTGGGCATAACAAGCAACTACTTATTTCGCGGTGTGACACAAACAGATGGCTCAACGGCGACGCAAGGCGGGCTTGACTACGAACATGCGTCGGGGCTTTATGTTGGCGGCTGGGGCTCCAATGTGGTGGATTTCGGCGATGGGACGAGCTACGAGCTTGATCTTTATGCTGGCTTCTCCGGTGTAATTGAGGATATCGGTTACGATGTTGGCTACATTTATTACTCTTACCCTGATGCTCCTGAATCTATTGATTTTGGCGAAATATACGGAGAGTTGAGTTACAGCATTGTATCTATAGGTGTTGCTTACACAGCAAACAGCGACGTAAGCGGCGGTAAAGGGCTGTTCGTTCCAGGCGATATCTATTATTACGCATCAGTTGATGTGCCACTGGAAGACGATTTCAGCACAGGTGTTTTGATTGGCTATTATGATTTCACTGATGATGGCAAGGCGTCTATTGGCGAGGCGAGCTACGGACATGCAGCTGTTAACGTCACCAAAGATGCGGGAAGCTTTGGAGCTTTTAGTGTTAATCTGGAGTACGCTGATATCGATTCAAGTAACGCACTTGGTTCGGTCAGTTCGGACGACCCGAAGTTTTGGCTGGGCTGGACTAAGTCTTTTTAATCTATTTGGTATTTTTCACCGAAATGGTTAATCGTTGAGAAAGCTGGCCCGGTTTGTGGGCCAGCGCATTTATCTGGCGAGCCCTGGTCCTTGAGGAAAATGGTTAAATCACAGTAAAATCATTTAAGCTTCAACCCTTTTTTGAAGAGAATCTCTTGCAAAGTAATATCCTTGTCCTCTCAATGTTTTTATTCGTTTTTTTCCGAGTATCTTTCTGAGCCTGGCTATGTAGACTTGAACGACATTTCTGGTTGGGCACCTTTCGACATTATAGAGTGCTTCAACAAGTTCGTCCTGTGAGAAAACTCTGTCAGGAGAGCGAAGAAAGCATTGTAAAAGGCGGTACTCCGTTGCGGTTAGTCTGAACTCTTTATGATCGGGAGTTGTTAGGGTTCTATAGGTTGCATTAAGTAGAAAACCATCCACGATGATCTTATCAGTTGCTCGCCCGTCTTTTCTTCGTATTATGGAGCTAAGTCGAGCTTTTAGTTCATCGAATTCGAAGGGTTTTGGAAGATAATCGTCTGCCCCGGCATTCAAGCCCTCAACTCTCTCTGTCCAGTTGGAGCGGGCAGTTAGAATAAGAATAGCTTCATCTCTGCCACTGCTTCTCCATTTTTGCATCAAAGAAAGCCCGTTCTCGTCGGGCAGTCCTATATCCAGAATGATCGCCTGATAACTGCTTGTCTCTACGAAGAAATTTGCCTCTTTTCCGTTTTGGGCAACATCTACAGTAAAGTTTTCCTTCGCAAGCCAAACGGAGATTTTTTCTGCGAGTACCGCGTTGTCTTCGACAATTAGAACCTTCATCTATAAGCGCCGTCTCTGGATGTTGGAGAATTGTGGCTGTCGCCCTTCTCGAGAGCAAATCAAAATTAGCTAAGAGACCGGACTTCAAGCGACCCGCTATAACAACAGACGAAGCTGAATCTAGCTTGAAAAAGGCATTACGGTGAGGAAAGTTTTCTATACAAACACTATCCACATGTGATCGCTTAACCACATACCAGGTGGCCGGGTCAACGATTGATCACCGGGACCGCCCTGGGAAGGTCAACTATCACGGACAACCCACTTTTCGGAGCAGGTGAGAAGTTGAGGGTTCCACTGTAGCGTTCGACAATTTCTCGAACAATCGCCAGCCCAAGGCCATGGCCTGGGGTCTGCTCGTCCAGCCGCAACCCCCGTCGACCCAGATTGCCGATTTCAGCGTCCGCGACGCCGAGCCCATCGTCTGTTACGCCGATCTGCAGATTTCCGGAGTGTTGAACGAGTGACAGCTCCACGCATCGTTCCGACCATTTGCCTGCATTGTCCAGAAGGTTGCCCATGATTTCATTCAGGTC
>UEXL01001280.1_pt1 | contig 10320 bp, 17 predicted proteins | sample 1796671 | NCBI WGS metagenome assembly UEXL01 (sample SAMEA4772471, study PRJEB27181) | metagenome
CTCCTTTGCTGACGCCGAATTTCGGCTTCGTATTTTTAAGACCTTTTTCATCATTGATTCCAAGTTCTCTAGCCATTCTGAGTTGTTCTTGCGACATCCTCACTCTATTGCCCTTGTAACTGGAAGAACCGCCTGTAGTTGGGGCGACTGGTGGTCTACTTTTTGTTCTTGCCTTACTTGGACTTGCTCCTGAAGATAACTCAGGAAACATTTTTTGTAAACGGTTGTTTAAAGTATGATAATATTCGTCCGAATTTTTGTCATAACCCTCCAAGTCGAGTTGGACATCAATTGAACGCGCAGCCGCTGTTTCTCGCTCAAAGCCTGCGGCATTGAACCAGTTATTTGCTTGCCACCACTGCATAGCTTTTTGTGGTGCTGGATTTTGTGCAGCTTGTTGTGCGCGGCCAACTGTTGGTGATGCAGCAGCACGTTGCTGACTTTGTTGTTTTTGCATTTCTGCAATACGCATAGCCGCTCGCATGTCGGCCATTTGTTCTTGAAAAGCTACTTGCGCCTTAGTGTCACCTTCCTCCACAGCTTGCTCAAGAGCTGCTTTGGTTTGGCTGTAACGCTGGTTAAACGCCTGTTCAGCCGTTTTTTGAGATCCTTGCTCCAATCTCTCAAGGCGTTTTTGGAGCTGTGCATTTTGTTCTTGAATTTGCCTAGCTTGGATTTCAGCATCTCGCTTTGGCTGACAAGTTTTTGTATACGCTTTTGAACTTTAGGCCCATAATCATCACCCTGATCTTCAGATTGCTCTTCTTCAGCCTGATCTTTAGCTTCTTCAACGGCTTCTATAACAGGATTATCAACAACTTCTATTTCAAAATCTTCAGGATCACCTTTGGCTTTTTTAATTTCAGACTCGATTTCTTCCATAATTTGTTCTTTTTCTGCCATGTCAATCACCCTAAGTATGCAGCAACTTCAACACCTTCTGGTAATATCGATGTTATTTCATCATCGTTTAACAGAAGGAATTTGACGCCTTTTACAACAATTTTCTGACCAGCGTATTTACCATAGGTTACGCGATCTCCAACCTTTGGACAGACATCTGCTCGCCATTTCTGGCCAGTATCTCTGTCACGATACGCTAGATCGCCCAAGGCGCATACTGTGCCATGAGCTGTTAGGTATTCTTCATTGTCTTTGGATGAATCTGGCAACAATATGCCGCCTGCTGTTTTCGTTTTAACCTGATTCGGTTGAACTAAAACTTTCCAATTTAATGGGATTGGCAGTTGATGAGATCCAATTGTTGCATTGGTTTCTTCATCTGTAAATATTCTATCATGCTGATGAGACACGCTATACATCCTCCTCATTAAGAGTTTTTAAAGTTTCGCGGATAACCTCAGAGGCTTGCATTAAGCCTTCTGCGATCCCTACGTTTTTGATATGCATTGATGTCGGATAACCGACCATCAACCATACTTCAGCTATTTCCAGCCGTTTTGTTTCCAGATTTTTTCTGATCTGTTGGAGCAGATCGCTTGTGGTCATCTTTCACACCTCCTGACATTGAAACGCCAGTGACATGAACTTCGACAACTTCAGAGTTTTTTTGTTCTGGCATTAATACGCTTTCTTTTTAGGCTTTGCCTTTTTCTTCTTTACCTTCTTTTTGACAGACTTCATAGGTTTCTTTTTGCCATAGTTCATTTTTTGTCCTCCTTTAGACATAAGTTTACCAAAACTTGCTCTATTCATCGTAGGTTTCGTCTTTCAGCTTGCGATTTGATGCTTCAAACAGATTGGTGTATTTGTCGCCTTTTATAGCCGCGTCAGGATCTGCTGCTCTTGCTGATAATTCGTTATATGGCACTGACTGTATTGCAGCAGGCTTATTCATTAGCTTGCTTGCCATGTTACCAAGAAACCTTCCTATATATGGGGTTGCCTTAATTGCACCCATCATTGCTGCTGTTATAACGCCAGTGCCAACTGCCATTGGTGCGATCTCTTCTTTGCCTGTCTGTATTCTTTGCTCTGCGCTTTCACCTTCTCCAGTGCCGCCCACAAATCCACTCAGGCCACCAATCCCAGTTCCAAATGCAACATTTGGCAAAACTTTGCCGCCAACCACTCTAGTTATTGCCGCTGGAGCGCCAACTGCAATTGTTGGCAGCATACCCAAACCACTAGATGTTGTGTATTCCGCTGGATAGTTTTCTTTGAACGCGGCTTGCTGCTGATTGATTTCGCTGTCGATCTCTTGGAAAGTCTTATCGCTGAATGGCGCTCTTATGCCAGCTTCGATCTCACCGCCCAAGCCCACAATGGTTGCGCTGTCCAGCATAGTGCGCCCCATGCCTTTTAAGGCTTCTGGATCTGCTCCACTGAGATCGTACATAGGTGGCGAAGACAATTTTGCATAAGTTTCCCAAAAGCCAGCCATCAGACATTGCCTCCAGATAATTCACGCGCCAATACCTTGAGTGTCTCTGAGAACCCCTTATCCAGCTCTTTAGCGGCCATAGCAAACTTTTTGGGGGATATCTCACTAGACTTCAACCCACGCCTCTCTAGGAAGCTCTTAGCCGCTCTGATCTCTGCTTGCGCTACGCGCTTAACTGCCGCTTTCGCCATTATCTTCTCCTACGCCTTGCAACGCGCCGTACCCAACTGTACCAACTAGAGGCACAGAAAACAAATTTTCCTTCATCTGGCGCATTACGCCTTCTCTATATTCATCTTTATTTGGTCCAAAGTCAGTGTAAGTCGCTACAGGCAAATTGTTTTCCCTGAAGATCCGCATCACTTCTTCGTTTTCAGTAAGCTTTCTAGGAACAAGAGCAGTGTCAAAATCACTGAGGCTCATTGTTGCATTGGGCTTTGCCTCAAAATACTTTGTCGGAGCGTTTTGCATGATTTCACCAACGCGGTTTACGGCATCCCGAAGTGCAGGGATATCGTCCATAGATACGAAACCTTCTGACACAGCCGCTGTTCTGGAAATATCTGCATCGTTACGACCAAGGGCAAGCAACAGCTCATTTGCTGTATCAACACCCATCATGCGTGTGATTGGCTCTTGAGTTGTAATAAACTCGCCGTCTTCATTTCTGGATCTGCGCGTTCTGATTTCTGTTTTCTTGAATTTATTTGTGAGATCATCAATCAAAGAATATTTTACTGTGTGAAACTTATTAAACAAGTTATCAAGCACATCTCCTGCTTGAGATGGTTATCTCTCTCTTCAACGTAAATTTGACCTCTAGCATCTTTAACTTCATCAATGCTTTTAAATGGCCGTGACGTTGCCGCTCTTAGCGCCCCTGCAACATTTTGTGCGTAATCTTCTGTCGCTGGCATGTACATTGGCCCATATCTGCCTTGGCGCATGTCTTTTAAAACTGTTTGCGCCGTGTAAGGCTCATCTGGACGCCTACTTCCATCATCATAGTATGGATCTTTTGGCGGCAGCACTCTACCTACATCTGCATATTCTGAAAGGCCATCATACTGATTAAGAAGTTCTTTGTTATGGTCAGATCTTAAGCGATCTTCTGGATTCTTCAAACAATTCTTCAATGTTATTAAAATCTTTTGGATTAACTAAGTTATTGTCTATAGCCGCATTAATTACTTAAATCTAAATCAGAATCTTCAGGATCTCCTGATGATAAATATAGCTGCGTAATCAGCCATGTGACCCAGATTAACATCTGCCTTCAACCGTTCTTTGAATTGTTTTGTATTTTTTATTTTTAATTTACTTTTTGGCTGTCTGCCTGTGTAAGCATCTGTCGGATAGATGTTCATGTTTGGGTTTAGTTTTTTGGGATCTACAATCAGGCTAATCTCGCCAAACATTTGTAAATTGGCTGGATCTGAAATACCAATCGATGGGCTGGGAATGCCGCCGATTTCATTTGCAGCCAATATACCTTCAAGGCTTGTATTATGCACTGCCATCAAAGGCGCGTTATCTACTGTCGGCTCTGGAACAGATGGAAAAGACTGAACTTCTGATTTTATAGCCTTAACGCTATCTGCTGCTTCGTTGCCAAAGGCATCACGAATTGCCTCGAAAAAACCTTTGCTTGTGTCAATAACTCTTTCACCAAGCTGACTAATTGCGCCTTTTACTGGATTTGCCATTATTCAGAGTCTCCAAACATATCATCATAGAATTTATCTATTTCTGCTTGTTCTTCTTGTGTGTATGTAGGTTTTTCTGGCTCTGTCATAGCACGTCTTTGAGGTGGCACAAACGGCATCTCTTCTAATCCATCTGGACCAAGTGCCGCTGTGAATGGTCCAACTCTATCTGGCCTTTGCTGTCTTAGCCCAGATCTTGGATTGCTTATAGCTTCAAAATTAATCTCTCCATCTGGAGATCGCACTTCATATCCATATATTTCTGGGTCATAGATGTCTGCTTTGTACCCAACAATTTGATGCACTTCATCTGGCCTGCCTTTGCCGCCTATAGGTAATAACTTTGTTCCCAACGGCAAAGGTAGCTTTCCTTCTGCATTTAATTTTTGACCCATTTCATATGGCAAATTCATAATGTAAGGCACATTTTCCATTGCGCTTTTGATCTTATCTATAAATTGCTGTCTTTGAACGTCAGCAAAATTTATAACATTCTCACCAAGCTGACTAATTGCGCCTTTTACTGGGTTTGCCATCTTACCACGCCTTACATGACCAGTATCTGGCTTTAGTCTTCGGGCCGGGGTTATCACAGTTATGACGCGCTCTGAAGTTGGATCGCCGCCCTTTTTGGTTTTTCTTGATGGTCATCTTGGGGTCGCCAAAGGTCACGCGCTTAACCCTGTCGCCATCCTTGACGTAAACCACAGACTTCTTCTTGCCATAGGATGTTTCGCCCTTGGCAATGCGTCTGGGTTTATTAAGTGATACGCTTTTACCTTTGTACGTTGCCATCGTCGCTCCCTACGCCTTGCAATGCACCATAACCAGTTGCCATTGCCAATGGAACAGATGCGGTTAAATTTGGTAAATTTTTTAATCTTGGATCAAACATTGCGCTTGGCACTCTTACTTTGCTTGGATCTAACTCAACCCTGTGCGTTGCCCCTGACGGGCCAAAATTAAATACTTTTGCTGGGTTGGGCATATCTATAGCGTCAAACCCAACTGCGCGGTACGCCTTGTTTAAAATTATAGCCGCGCTGTCGGAATCATCAAAAGAATCATAATTAGCTTTTAAAATGTTTTCTACATCGTCTATTGCTATGCCGCCGTCTTCATACATTCTTGCATATAAACTTTCGCTAATCTCATCAACCGTACCCCCATACATATCGTAATCAAGTTGATCCAGTACGCTTTCAATTAAATCAACTGCTGGTCCTTCTGGCTCAAATGAATATGACATTTCTGTCGCCAATTCTTCTGCACGTTCTTGAACAGCTTCACGATATTCTATCTCATCTGCATATGCAGACCGTTTAATTTCTTTTTCAGCGTCATCTATAAAATCGGAAACATTTTGTTTTGGTGGGCCACCTTCTAAAAAGGTTGCATCACTTCCTCTAATTGTGACAGGATTATTTGCGCGATCAACAACTTGTAATACTTGCCCACTGTAATTGTTTGTAACTCTCCGTTCAGCAAGTGATTGAGCAAAGCCAAGGGGAAACATTCCATCGTCGTTAAGGATTGCATCAACTGCGTTTTCAAAGACTTCAAAATCACCCGTTGTTACGACACCGTTTTTTACCTGTTTTTTAATTAATGCTTTATATTCAGAAATTACTTTTTCTATATTTTTAATATCTATTTTTGTAGAAGCATTGCCACGATCTGTTATGGCATAGTGGTTTAATATATCTTTAAGGTTTTCAACTTCAAAATTAGACATATTTTGCCACATAAAGTCAGCAGGGCTTGTTTCAAATGAAGAAAAAGGATCAGTGAGTCTGTCTATTTCGCTTGTAATTTTTTGTCGAACATCAGGGCCACTAATGCTTGCGTAGTTTTCATATGCATCTTCGGGATTTGTTGTCGTATAAAGTCCCGGTCCACTGTAAGTGCCACTGCCATATGTTCCGTCTGGGTTGTCTTGAAGTTTAATGTCATCCAATGGAGCCATAGCTTCGATATCATCAAAACCCCCGTGATACCTTGGCGTATCCAAGTCATAGTTTTGCTCTAAGGCTCTGGCTTGCCGACTGGCTGTATCTGTTGGCAAATCATAATTTTTTGTAAGGTAGCTCTTATCAGCTTGCTCATACATAGACGTAGTGACTTCATCTGCACGGCCTGACTTTAAAAGATCAAGAACTTTTTTAGCTGCATCAATTGCCGCATCTCCAACTGCGCCAACTGCACCTTTAATCGGGTTTGCCATTACTTTTTCTTTTCTTTTTCTTTTTCAGTTTTTTAAAATCAGCGCCAGTAATTTTGTTTTTGGGCTTGGCTTGTGTGGCAATTTTCTTTTGAGCTGGGGTTAGTTTTGTCATGCTTTTTTCCTAGCTTTCTTCTTGGCAGTAGCCGATAAATCTTTCATGTGGACTAAATACTTACTGGACGCTGTATGCCTTGCTCCAGACATAACTTTGCCCTTTGCATCTTTATGAGTAGCACCTTTATGCTCAGTACCGTCTTTAAAATAATGTTTTACACCTTTAGCCATTATTTCTTTCCTTTCCAGTTTACGCGCTTCTTAGATGTCTTGCGCTTGGCCGCTGATTTGGCCGATTTGCTTTTGCATTGCGCCATAGTAGGCCGACAGGCAGGATAACCTCTTTTGCTTTTAGCAGTTCTGTTCTTACGTCCACAAGGCTTGCCTGTCTTGCAGTCAACCCAGCCCTTGCCTTTGTTCTGACCAAACCAATCTTTCAGGCTGTTGCCGCTACTTTTTTTTCTTGGCACTTTTTTTACCCCAATTTTTAGCGCCAACCTTTCGGCACTTTACCAAAGCCCCAGATCCATACGCTGATGGCCACGTTCCACCATTGCGTGTGTAACGTGCCTTTACTTTCCTATAACATGCATCTCGCTTCGGTTTTTTCTTTGCAGCCATTATTTTACTCCGCTTGCTTCATAGCTTCAAGATATTGGCTTATTTCGTCAACCATTTGTTGATCAACTTTTTGATTAGTATATGGAGACATCATAAAAGATCTTTGATCTCCTGACGGTTTCACACCAGCAGCACGTCTGCTTTCAAAGAAATCTCTAAATATTAACTCGCCCGGAACATCATCAGACAGCCTTCCAACATAATCACCTTCTACTTGTCCTGTGTAAGTTTCATGTGGAATAAAACCTTTTTCTGGTGTCAATATTAATTGAGAATCTCCTTGTATCGTACCAATACCTCTACCAGCAGCAAAAGGTGGAGTTGTTAAAAGTTCAGGTTCTGTAATAGATGCTCTGACAGAGCCAATATTTGGGAACCCATCATCTTTATATTTTGTCTTGTCCATTTCTTGCCATAACAAGCGCCTGTCAGAGCCTGTCATGTTGTTTTTTTAAATAATCTCGCGCATTTGGACTTAATATACCGGGCCAATCAGGATCTTGTGGTGAGTCTTTTGTTTTATTTTTTTTGACCCAATCATCAAATTTTTTAGCTGCTTTTTTAGTAATTTTACTTTGTTCAATCATTCCCATTGTGGCGTCAGACATCATCATAGAAAAGTCACCAGACTGTCCAGCCATTGATGTATACATCAATCTAACATCTTCACCTTGATCTTGAAGAATTTTTGCAACGTCTGCTTTTTCTTGCATTTTATCTTGCATGGACGCCCAAATGCCTTTGCCTTGGGATCTCATAAACTGATTGCCGCCTTGCATGTTGACAGCTTGATCAAAAGTGACATCTCCAATGCCACGCAATGCGCCACCAGCATAGGTTCTATCTCCATATGCTGGGATAAGAGTTAATCCTTGCAACGCTCCAATATCAACTACTTTTTCTGGCTGTAATGCTCCAGATTCTGGTACAAAATCATATTGTATATTCTCAATGTAGTCGGGTAATTTTACAGATCCTATGCCAGCAGGATCTAACATTTCTTTAGTTGGACGCTTGATGAGTTCGCCTAAAACAGAAACATCACCAGCTTCAATAAGCATTCTTTGAACTTGAGTAATGCCGATCCTGCCAATTTCACCAGCAAGTCTTTTAAAGATGTTTGACATTACGCTTTGGCCTTTTTCTTCTTACCATATCCTGAAGCATAAGCAGCTCGCCCTTGACGCTCTGCTTCAGCCTTGGTTTTATATACCTTGCCTTTCTTGCCCCAGCGATAACCGCCTTTGACTTTCATAACAGGCATATTAGCCGCCCAAAAGTTCGTTCATCATTTCATGGACATTACCGCCGTCAAGTTTCATTACTTTGACCTTAACGTCATTTCCGTGGGGCATCATCATTTCTTCTTCTTCATACATTTCTTCTTCATCGTCATGCATCATGCCGTACTGCATTTGATGGCAAAGCAATAAGAAGTTAACAAGCTGGTCATCGCTCATTTCCAAGCCTTCTGCGTCATGCGGAAAGCCCATTTTTTCTATGAACAAATCTGCATTTTCTTCCATGTTTTCTACATTTACTTCAGCCATAATAGTCTCCTATCTCATTGGTCGCGCCATTGGGCGCGGTGATGTCATTGGCGCAAGAGATCCAGCGTTAATATCATTCATCATACGTTGATCCATTGCTTGTTGTTGCATTTCATTTTGATCCATAATCATTTTTTGGAATGCTTCTTCTTGCATCATACGCTTTTGTGCGTCTGTCATGCCAGTATTGGGCATTGCTGGCTCTGACCTTGTAGATGGCATTGCGCCCATTGAACCTTCCATTGGCATCGCGCCAACAACACCTTGGAACATTTCACGCTCTTTATCAGACAAGCTACCACCATTTGCAATGCGTTCACCAATCATCATTAGCTGATTGGATGATTGTCTATCCATGTTGCCCGGTGTGACAAGCTGCAAAAACTTCATTACCAGTTGATAATCTGGATTTTCTTTAACTTCTGGCATTTTGAACTCCTTTTATATTTTTATCCTATAAGATTACCTTGTGCATCGTATTCCATTATATTTCCAGCCGCATCTGTCTCAGTATAGCCAGTTAAATAATCTTCCTGACCAGTCACAACTGAAGTTGTATCACCAGCCAATGCCGTTCCTTGGAATTGATCCATGTCCAAATAACGCCCATCTGGAGTCATATATGCCTCAGTGCCGTCTGGAAGTACAACCCGACGAACAAGCTCATCTATTGATTGACCACTTGCGTATCTGCGTAAATATTGAGGGGCATAAAAGCCCATTCCACCGCCCTTATAACGGCGATGTAAATCTTGGCTAACATCTCGCGTTCCATACATATCTGTCCGAAGGGGAGAAAATGTGTCAGGATCGTCAGGAAAAACAAGCGCCCCTGCTGGAACAGTAGTATCTACTGTTGTGTCATCATCAGTGCCAGTTGGATAATCTACTGCATTTGGATCTAAAACAACAGAGTTTACCGTGGCATTAATTGCATCTGTAAGATCAAGACTTCCAGTAATGTCATCCAAATCAGTGCCGATAGATGTTTCTGGCCGCTCAAAGCCAAAGTTGTCAGTCATATCTTTAACGCCGCCATATAACATTCCAGCAGGCGTATAATTATACACCGCGCCAGCCACACCAGTTGGATCTATTCCAGATCCCAATGGGGTTGCGCCAGATGCAGTTGATACTGTGGAAATCAAGTTGTCGTTAATCCCACCAGTGGCATAAGCCTCTTCGTTAGTAATATATCCATCACCATTTAAATCGGCATTAATACCACCAGAAGATCCAAACATTTCGCCGCCAAAGTTTTTACCGCCGCCATCGATCATATCTATGGACGCGCTTACAACTGTGCCGTCTGGTCGTGTATAGCCCCACTCATCATCAAGCTGGCTTTCATCATACACACCAGCTTCTATGTTTGGATTTACAATAAGATTGGGAAGCGCATTCGTAAAGCTGGCTGGAAGTTCGTTATCATCATTTGATGGATCATTTGCAGATCCTGAAATCACATTACCAGAATATGTTGTATCTCCAGCATCTAGCTTTTCACCAGTCTTTTCATCAACCAAAACACCATTGACATATGCCGCGCCATCAAAGGGCGTAAATGCATTTGCCAAGTTTTCAAATGCGCTGTTGCCGCTGGTTTCTTCAACTGGCTCTGGATCTGGACGTGTCGCTGACGCTGAAGGCAAAGCGCCAGTTTCTTCTATTGCTGTTGTAGCTGTTACAGGAGCTGGTCTGTCATCATCATCGCTTGATGATGGCGCTGGCCTGTCATTGATCATTTGCAGATCCAGAAAT
>UEXL01000753.1_pt1 | contig 10311 bp, 17 predicted proteins | sample 1796671 | NCBI WGS metagenome assembly UEXL01 (sample SAMEA4772471, study PRJEB27181) | metagenome
TTAATGCGCCATTCCTTTAGTTGAGGGAAACCGTTTAAGTAGCCGTCTACTAGCTTCTCAGCCTCTTTAGTAGGTATCTCCAACGTTCTACCAAGAGCATATGCCTCCATACCGTAAGCAATACCCAACGAGTAAGCCTTAGCCTGGTTACGTTTCACCGGGTCTACTTTCTTTAAGAAGTTAGGAGCAGATTTATCGGCACTTACGCCTTCTAAATTCTCAGTCTGTATAGCTACTGTAGAGTAGAAGTCGTAGTTCTTATTAAAGATCTCTCTAAGCCTTTCATCTCCGGATACAGAAGCAAAGCAATGCGGTTCCAAAGACTCGTAATCCGAATCAATAACCTTACGTCCTTTACCGGCAGTTAAGAAGGCTCGTACTATATTCGTATACCGAACTATAATAGGAGCATCTTCACCTTCTTCCTTAGGTTTAGGTAGCTGCTGGGCATCAGAACCATAGCGGCCAGATACAGTACCGTTCTGTTTAAAGTAAAAATAATACCTGCCGTCTTCAGCTCCGTCTATGAAACGGTCCACGTAGGTAGACTTGATCTTGAGTAGTTTGTTGTAAACTCGAAGGTTTTCGGCCCAGTCATACTTCTTTGACAAGACTTCGAGCATTCCCATGTCGAACTGATCTTGACCTTTTGACGTTTTGGAGATAGCTTCTTCTCCAATATATTTAAATACGATTTCACCGAGATGCTTTTTAGATTGAATGTTTATAAAGTCGCCGTCGTTCTTTTCTTTCCATAAGTTAGTAGATATACGTAGTACATCGTTAGCTTCCAAATGATCTAGGTCACCGGAAAGTAGAAAGTTCTTTACGTTAGTAGGGCAGTCTTCTTCTTCTAGCTCTTCTATACGTTTCTGAGTCAGAGAGTATTTGTCGGTCTTTTCGCTTTTAGGTAGATTAACCGAAAACATCTTAACCAGCTCCTGAGCCCAATTACCTTTATTATTAGGAGGAAACTCTCTCTTAAAGAAGTATCTATAACCCAGTTCTTAGCTTCAGGTATCTTAAGAAGACTCTCCATAACAATCTTACGATTAGCCGCTAGGTCGGCTTTTATCTCTTCATTAGTCTTTTCAAGTAATTCCATATCTAGGTCTACCCCGAACTCTTCCATAGGTACGGTAACTTCTCTATAGATAGGCATTACTTCTTCTTCGAAGAAAAACTCTTCAAGACCTTCATCTTTAAGTCGCTCCAGATATAAATTACAGATACGTAAAGTTAAATCAGTATCGGCGGCAGCATACTTACCTAAGATATCTAAATCGGCTTTATAGATCTCGAAGTTAACTTTAGTTATCTCACCGCCGTTAGCTTTTATAGACTCCTTTAACTCTATCTGCTCTTTATTAGCGTCTTCCTCAGCATCTAATCCAAGTTCTTTCTGGTTCATAATAGCTATGGACTTTAATCCGAAAGGGTTACCAAACCCGAAGGCACCCTCTTCGTACACCGTATGAACCAGTAAAGCGGTATCAACCCATAAATCTTCTAGTAGGTCGATACCGTAATAATTTTTAGTAAACCGAGTATCAAAAAGAAGCATTATGCATTACCAACTTCTTACCTTTTAACATCGGTAGTAAAGTCTTAGATATCTTATGGGCCCCGGTACCATTAATTACATACTCGTCAAGAGTCTGAGTAGTAGGGTTCCAAACCTGGGTAGGGAGATAGTACCCCATACCCACGTCACCGGAAACCGACCAACCGACTATAGAGCCTTTTCTCATATTAAGGCTATCGGTCTCAGTATCGTACGCTATTACTTCAGAAGCTTCAATATGCTTCATTAGTTCAAGTACGTCTTCTTTTGATCTTACGATCTTATAACTTTTATTTAATTCTTGCATTAATTTTCTGTTATTTCGTACTCCAATAGTAAATTAGTATTATTTAATTGAACTTTATCTGTTTCATTATAAGAACTGCTCCAACGAAACTCATTACCATAAAAACCTGCTCTACTGTAATAAACGTCATGAGGTATTTGAAAAATACGTTTATTAACACCGTCTATTATTCTAATAAAGTCAAAACCATTTCTCTTATTATCACCGGCTCTATTGACCCTCATCATATGTCCTTTCATAACATAGTTAGTAAATTTGGTTTCTATTCTACCCAATTTTCCAATTTCGTCATGGCCAGCCTTATTGACAAAAATATTATTAGCATCCTCTGCTACTTTTACTTCCACTATCAACGCTTGAAAAGTCTGGCTTTCGAGCAGGTCATCTATGTTCTCTAGTACCCAAATCTTTAAGTCTTCTTCATCGTAAGTATATTTCATAACCTGTTATTTTGTTTGCGTTTATATAATTAATATAAGAATTACCTACCTAAAAAAAACAACTACTCTTGATCAAAGTTAATTAATTTATTTAACTCTTCTTCCGGTATTTCAATCTTTTGTTGAGTAGCAAAAATTTGAGCTATAAGTTTTCTTTTACCGGGTTTAGAGGTAAAGAAGTCCCAAGCTACGGATTGGGTTATATCTTTCATCTCTCTAGTAATTCCCTCACAACTCTTATCAAAGTAATCAACATGTGAATCATCCAACCTAATATCAATATCGTAATCAGTGGCAATCCCAAGCATACCCATAAGATTATCCTCTTCGTAGTATCGTTTAAGTTCGATAAAATCTTTTTGACTACCACCTTTGTCCGGATGTACTTTAATAGATAATTTTTTATAAATCTTTTTTAAGTTCTTATCTTCTTCTTTTTTAGGGATAGACTTTAGAAGTTCTTTACTATCTTCTGGTTTATCTTCTTCAAATCTAAGTTCACCGGTCTCTTCGTTCTTCCAGGCTTCTATCGGTTTCTTAGCTAGATATGGACCAAAAAACTTAGCCCACTGCTGTAAATACTCATCTTGTTTTTCCTGTATTTCGTCCAGTTCAAGTTTTAAGTAGTTGTACTTGTATGTATATTTCTTAGTGTTCACCGTATAAGTCCCCAAACTTCCGGTTCTGGTTCCGGAGCCTCGTACTCTTTTATAACAAATAACTTTCCTTCTAATGGTGCAAGTCTATAGTGTCCTTTAAATTTAGATTTTCGAAGGTAAGCAGTTAACGTATTTACTAAGCCTTCAATTACTTCACCACTCTCGTTTACTAGAGTCCATTTATCTCCGGGCGGCACTCTTGTTGCTATTAACTCTATATCTTCTTCTATCATTGTCTTAATGTTTTCTTTAATCTTACACTTGAATCGAAAAATGCTCTAGGAATCATTTCCTGAGATGTAGCACGGATAGGGTTGATATCTAATCCACCTCTACGAGTATAGAGACAAGATACCATCAACTCATCTGGTTCGTATGCTTGCATTAGGTGAGTAAATACCATCTCGTTTATCTCTTCATGGAAATGAGATACCTTTCTATGACTTACAATATACTCTGCTAAAGAAGTATAGTTAGGTTCGTTCTTACCCACCATATGAATAAATATGTCACCCCAATCCGGTTGATTGGTAACCCGGCAGTTAGAACGTAAAAGATCTGACTGTATCTTAAATTCTTGCCCAGTTTCATGAACTTTAGATATTTTTAAAGAATCTGCATCCGAGTAGTAGTTATCGAATTCGATAGCATCTAAGTCCGTTAGGTATTGTAGTTTAGTAAATCCTGTGAAGCAGAAGCTTTCAGAAGCTTCATCAGTAAACATCTTAACATGAACTGACCTCCCTAATAGCAAAGTTAAATCCTTAGCTACTCTTGCTTCAAAGATACTAACAGCCTGGGCTGCTGTATCACCCATTCGGGTCATATTGTAAGAGTTTAAATATAACTCAATAGACTTACTTTCTACGTGAGTTATAGAACTTGCCGGACATACTATTTTCATCATTCCTGATACCGGAAGTCCTCTATGGGTAAGTACGCTTACTTCATATGCATTCCAAACGTCAAATCCAAAAAAAGGTAAATTATTATCATCTATACCGTAAGCCTCTCTATTTAACTTACGAGGTATACCTACTAGTAACCCGGGATCATATTGATCTTTATAACCGTCGCCGCCTACTTTACCGAGATGTCGGTTTGCTATTTCGGTTACTTCATTATAATTCTTTACTTCGCTCATTTAATAAACTCCATAATTTGATCGACTCTCTGCATAGGAGAGCCAGTTATTGTTAATCTTTTATAGTCTGGTAGTTGTTCTAATTGCTCTACAAAACCTTCGTCTACCTTACGTCTCCATTTTTCATTAACGCTTCTTACTCCATCTTCTACTGCGTCAAATTCAATAGGAAAATAAATATAATGAGTATATTCGTCTTTTACTCTATGCCAAGTATTCTGAATAAAAGCTTTAGTATTCATTCTAACATTAGGTAGATTTCTAGTATACACTACTAGATCCATATAACATCTATCTAGTACTAAGTTATACGGTTTAAGTAAAGCTTCTAGATGAAAACTGCTGATAGCAAGTTGAGTGGCATCAGTACCGTTCTCATTTATAGCAAAATCATACTGCCTTACCGTACGAGTACTTTCGTTAACGAACTCATACTTAGGAAGTCTATTCTTTAACAATTCGTAAACAGTAGTCTTACCTGTACTTGAACTACCAACTAACGCTATCCTTTTAACCATGTAATCTCCTCAAAAAATTTAATCCATAAATCTAACGATACTTCTGTTAATATACGAAAAGTATCGTCTAAGTTCAAGTTCTTTAAGCTTACCTCACGAAACAAAAGAATAGGTCCTTCGTCTAGTTCTGGAGTAAGTTCATGTATAACGGAACCTCCTATGTCGTAGTTACCTAAATGTGCTTTAATCTGAGGGTCTTTACCTCTAAGTTCTGGATACTTAGTTATTAGTCCTGGATGTCCATTAAATGCCTGGTACCTAAAACATAACGTAGCAGGTACTATTCTTAACCATCCATGCATCGTTAAAATTTTATTTCTATGATCATATCCTACAGCATTTATGTAATCGTGAACAGTAGGTCTATTAACGGTATGGTATATTTTATGCTTATAATTTTTTAATAACCAGGGATTCCCTTTCTCTTCTAACTGTTCCGTAGTTAGGTTAGTTATAATCCTATCAGGTACTCTACCGGTTTGTTTAATAATATTAGCAAGTTCGGTACCTGTTTGACTAAAGAAAGCACACCACTCTTTAGCCTGTATAGTTCTTATATTTCTTATTCCTGTTTCGTGTATCAAAATAAACTAGCCTCCGGTTTGTTCCAAAATGATCTAAAACGTTGTATATTTGTAAATACTTTTTGATCTACAGGAGATGGAGTATTAATAAGTTCAAATAACTTTTGACTTTCTTTATCCCATAATCCTTGATCTATATTCAATTCCTTTCATTCCATGCACTACTGGGTTAGAAGTATCCATGGAATAAATTCAATCGTAATCTGAATGCTTGTAAAAGAGTCCTTCTTGAGGTAGACCTACTCCAAGTAGGTGGTGCTTTTTATTAGTATCTATTACTCCATCATATAACATTTTACCTAATAAAGCAGGTCGTCCTAACATCCAACTAACGTATTTGTTTGTATGAGGAGCCCACCATTCGTAATAAGAATAGTCAAACGAAATAGCAATCATATCTACATCTGCTTCATTCTTCATATAGTTATAACAATCAACTATCTCATCATATTCTTTACCTTGAACTACTCCTATCTTCCCGCAACCTTCATTACCAAGTCCTCTATTATTCCAATCCTCCATCTGATCGATAGTTTTATATGCATCTTCAAGAGCATCTGGGACTATATACCAAGCAGGTCTAAGGTAGTCAATCCATTTGTCAAACTTATCGGCATCAAAAGCTTCCTCTAATTCAAAGATAGAATTATCTAATATAACTTCTCTGCCGTTCTTTAATGCTTCCTTAAAAAGGTTAAAGTACTCTTCGTCTTCTTCAAACAAATGAACTAATGCATAGTCGTAATCGGTATAGTCTTGAACTCTTTTAAATATAGATTTTGGAGACTCATGTGCTATGCGTATTGCCATATCTTTTTTTAATTTTACTTACCCAGTATTGTAACTTTTGATTTGATATATTTTTTAATATAAGAATTTCTTTTCTAGTATGCAAATTTAGTAGTTTTTTATACTCCTCCAACTGACAGTTTTGTTCATGCCATCTTCTATGATGATCAGCAGAAACCATATCACCACATTTAGAGCATTTAACTTTTTCTTTTTTAAATGTTTTACCTGAATTCCAGTTTGGTTTGCCAGTTCTTGCATTATTAGCTTTTATTTTAGCCTTATGTTCCTCGGATAAAGGTATTCCTTTTTTCGTAATTCTTTGAGATTCTCTTGCTTCTTGATATCCTCTAGAAGACTTGTATCTCTCTTGTCCTTTGCTCGCTCTACACATTGCATTAAACATAGCAGAAGACTTTCTGTCTCTATTAGCTCTCCAAAGTAACCAATGTGCCACAAAATGTTCCCTAGCTGTTAAAGCTACTATATTACTTGGATCATCAGTACCGCCGTAACATTTGGGAATAATGTGGTGATTTTCAGTATATACATCTCTTACAAGAGTTCTTCGGCTCTCAATCAGTAAATTGTAATGTTTTAAATAGTCCATACTTATTTTTTAAATAAATATGTACGTGAGCTATTTTTATCATTCAACTTCTCCGTCTGCTATCTTTTTTATAGCACTATTAACTTCAGCTACTGAACCTTTTATGGATTCTAAAGCTAGGTTGAATTTATCGTTATACATCTCTTCTACTATCCTACGAACTACGGATACCGGAAGTACTTCGGTTTTTAGTTCATTACTATACGATTTACTATCTTCTATTAATTTAACTATATTATGCATTTTTTACTTTATCTATTTCTTCTTGGGTGAAAAATTGCTTAAGATTAGGTCTGAAGTAATTTATAGATTTCATAACTTTATCGTCAGATTTTCTATAGACTACCCATACCTCTCCTACTTGCTTGGTATAGCAAGGACCATGCTCAGGAATACGAGCTTGTATAGTTTGGTTAGCTATATCATAACTTTCACAAGTCTTAGACATATTAGAAGCTTGTACCTCTTCAAAGGCTGCCATTAACTTATCTTTTAAACCAAATACCATAGTAGCATTTCCAATAGCTACGTAAAGCAAATCGCAGATACCGTCTAACACTTCTACTATGTCTCTATTTTCAATAGCTTCTTCTAACTCTTGAGTCTCTTCCTTTATAAAGTCTATTACAAAGTTTATAAGTTTTTTATCTCTAGGTATAACCGGAGTATAGTTATTCGGCTTGCCGAAAGTCTCATTGAAAGTTTCTACCTCAGATACAAAAGGTACGTACTTATCTTCCTGAAATAAATCTAATTGTTTTGTCATATTATTCTCTATCATAATCATCTTCTACTCTTACTATATCGTCCTCGCCAATGTAACTTCCGGTTTGAACTTCTATAAAAGATACGGGTTTATCTGTTCTGTTCCAAGCACGATGTATAGCTCCAAGGGGAATAGGTATAGAACGTCCTTCATGTATTGTAAATGTATGGTGATCCATTATAACAGTTAATACACCGGTAGAAACTGTCCACTGTTCTCTTCTTTTTGAAGTGATACTGAAGGGATAGTCTTTGACCGGGGTTAACGGTTATCTTCTTAACCTTGCAATGTTCACCATCGTAAAGTACCTGGTACTCACCCCATGGGCGAGTTGAATGTTCTAACCTCTGCATACACCTGCTAGTTCTATGTTTTTATAAAACTCCGCTCTTGCAGCATCCTCTTCTAAAAAACATCCGGCTAATTTAGCCGTCTGCATAGAAGCTCCATGATGCTTAACTCCTCTACAACTTACACAATTATGAGTTGCATCAATCATTACCGCTACTCCAATATTACCTTCGCATATCTTATCTACGGCATTATGAATGGCTACGGTAAGCTGTTCCTGGATAGCTCCTCTACGAGCAAAATGCTCTACTATTCTATTTAATTTAGATAAACCTACTACCTTACCGTCTTTAGAGGGTACGTAAGCTATGCTAACTCTACCTCCAATAGTCTGGTGATGGTGAGAGCACATAGAGGTAACAGGTATATTACTTTCCTGTACAATACCGGTATAACCATCTGATGGAAAGGCTGTAATTTCTGTTAGAGGTTCGAATCTACCTGCCCATAGATCGTTAACATATGCTTTAGCTACTCTATGAGGAGTATCAGAAGAGTTAGGATCATTCTCCCAATCGCAACCTAAAGCATTTAAAAACTTGCCAAATGCTTTTGCAGCTTCTTCAATAATCTCTTCTTTATGGTAGTCGGTAAGTTTGGCTTGTGGACCATTAATACGCTGTGCTGCAGCAAGATGGGTTGAAATACCGTTAGCATGTCCGATTGGTACTAGTTCAGTATCGTTTATAAACTTTTTAGCCATAAAACTTTTATTTGATAAAGTGAAAACTTAATATTTGTAATATAATCATTTAGGGTAAGAAATCCAAATACTTCCGGACAGAGTCCGATCGCATGAATTATTTCATGTAGGGTATGTAACATAACTTATACGTTTAAAGTTTTATCCCAAGCCGAAATATGAAGACGAGTAAGTCCTCTAAATTTATATTTCTTAGACATCTCAAGTACCCATTCCGTTCTTTCATGAAAATCTTCTTGAGAGTCAAGTCCGGGCATACAAACTACATTTTTTAAAGGAATATTAAAAGGTACAACAAAGTCCTGAAATACTTCTTCTATATCCTCTTCGTTACTAATAACGAATTTAAACTGGTAGTTATGATGCTCCATAATACGTTCAATTGCCTCAGGTACACAAGTCATTTTCTTAGGCATACCGGCATTCGAAAGCTTAGGAGAACTATTAATCTGATCTAGTATGTGAAATAAATCATCTGTAATGTACTTTGTACCGTTAGTTTCAATTTCATTATAAACATGAAAAAGATCGTCAAACGGTTCCCAATAGTTAAAAAAGTTAACGATTGCTTTTTGCTGTTTAGGGAATAGTAGGTTCTCCACCTGTCCATATTAAGTGAATGGTACCGTCAAGAATATTATATATTCTTGATCTTTCCATGTATCGATTAGGTATTGAAAATCCTTGCTCTCACCCCTGATCGCCCATTGAGAGGTACTATCACAGGTCCAGGTAGCTTTACCTTGTTCATGCAAATCTCCAACAAAGATCTCACCGTCTTCTAAGGCGTCCGGACCTTGTTTTCGTATATTATTTAAGAATTGAGAACTCATACCGCATCTTAAATTACAATGCGAGAGTCTAATAAAGTATGCCGGAATACCGGTTGAGATTCCCTCTCCTTGAACGGAATAGAAATCAGAGCTAATTAATAGCTTGTTTTCGTCTATTGACATATGTTTATTTATTTAGTGTTTTTAACGTGGTGCTACGACACAATAACCAATTATTGCTATAAATACAATATAGCTATAAATACCTTTAAAATCAAGTAATATAAATTATTCGTACGGTACAGTAATATCGGGAGAATAGATAGCTGAATTTTTACTATGTTCGTAAAATTCTACTTTTGTTATATTTACTCTACCGTCTGTTTCCTCTTGTATAAATTTATTTATTTTATTATACAGAAACTCGGCGAATCTTTCAGCTCCGGTAGCGGGAACAACTCTCACTTGTGCTATACCGACATCGTTCATCTTTAAAAAATCATTCTTAAAAGGATCATCTTCAGCTACAATTACCGTATGGTCAAGTAACCAGTCAAAATAGGCTTTAGGGTTCATGCCGTCTATTCCACCTTTAGCTCTTTTCATACCACCAAAGTCCCAGACCCAGTTTCTTTCGTCTAAATCTCCTTCAAACCATAACCGAAATGATACTCCGCATCCGTGTAAGAACTTACAATGTGTAGTTTCAGCCTTCCATTGCCTGAAGCAAGTCGAAAACCCGTCAAATAGTTTAGTTGATTGATATTTTGCCATATATTCTCTCGTCTCTAACTTTAATGATTCCTAGGTTACTTGATGGAATATAGTAAGAAAATTTATAAACATCAAGTATTTCTTCTATAATTTTCTTTGTAATCGAAAACTGTTACCAGTTATAATGGTAGCCTCAAAGCCTAAATTAACTGAAAGGCGTAAAAGAAATTCTTCTGTATCCATAACTGCTTCGTGGTGCGGTATACCATGAAGATCTATTTCGTGTTCCATTAAGTTTTAGTTTTTTTAGTTACCGTTCTTCCTGTTGACCGAGTTTTAGAACTTCCTCCACTAGACTTAACAGTACTGCTTCTACCTGTTGTTCTTGT
>UEXL01000557.1_pt1 | contig 10306 bp, 22 predicted proteins | sample 1796671 | NCBI WGS metagenome assembly UEXL01 (sample SAMEA4772471, study PRJEB27181) | metagenome
AAAAACAAGCTAATTTAAATTTTCAATTAGACCAAGTAAAAGCAAGCTTATCAGTATTTAATAATTTAATGGCAGAAGAAACAAAAAAAGTTTCTGAAGAAGTTATTAAAAAAGAAGAAAAATCCGAAGATACCAAAGGAGGTAAATAATGGATATAGTAATGAGTATAGTAACTTGGGTTACAGCAATAGTAACAATTTCATCAATAATAGCAGCAAGCACACCAACACCTAAAGATGATGTTTGGATTGGCAAAGCTATATAAAGTCATAGATATGTTAGCTATGAATATTGGTAAAGCTAAAGAGATAGCACCAAAAAAATAATGGCAACAGTTAAAGATGCTTTAAATGCTATAGAGTCTCACGAAAAAGAATGTAAAGCATTGTACAAAAGTATTGATAAAAGATTAGAAGATGGTTCAAAAAGATTTGATAAGTTAGATAATATGATTTGGGCTGTCTATCCTTTTATTGTAGGCGTTGTATTTTTAGCTAAGTTTATATAATGAGTAGACAAAAAAAATCAACAGTCAATAAAGCTGGCAATTATACTAAACCAGGTATGCGTAAGCGTATATTTAATAGAATTAAAGCTGGTAGTAAAGGTGGTAGACCTGGACAATGGTCAGCAAGGAAAGCACAAATGGTAGCTAAAGCTTACAAAAAAGCAGGTGGTGGATATAAATAGTGTCTTACCTTATTAGTAACATACCGCATTTTAAATGCTGGGTTAGGAAAGAATTTACTACTAATCATCAGCATGGTCATGGAGAATACCTACACGCATTAGCAATAGCTGTTAATACTATTCCAGATAGGTCATTAAGTTTTCAAGTAGTTTTTACTGGATGTGAAGCAGAAGATGATGAGTCTAATATTCATGGCGGTGCAATGTGGGCTAGGATGCCCATACAAGCTCTTGTAGCAGATATTCCTGTTGCAGAGTGGGCAAAGCCTATGGAGGACCATTTAGCACAACCTTGGGACTGTGAAGCACGCAATCATTCTGTTGTAGTTATGGACAGAGTAAGCAGTAGTCCTTGGATATGTAAAATTAATAATAAATTTTATCAAGGCAAATATTTATTTACAGTTGATTACACAGGAAACTCTATAGCTGATTGTCCTGCTCAACATAAACAATCTCATGTCATATACATTACAGAAGATTGTGAATGGAAAGGTAACATAGTTGCTTTACCAAATAATAGAGTAAGGGCTACAAGTCCTGCTTTATGGGTTACAGGAGAAGGTCCACCAGATTTTGCTCCATCACAACACATACATTCAGCAGAAGGTCACGAGAGTTATCTTGACCCATTAACAACATTTAATAATTTATATAGTGAACAATTAGAGGAAGAATAATGCCATTAAAAAAATCTCAAAGGTCATTAAAAGATTGGGGTAAACAAAAGTGGCGTACCTCTGGCAAACCAAGCAAAGGTAAAAGAAGATATCTTCCTGATAAAGCATGGAAATCTTTAACAAAAAGTGAAAAAGCTGCAACTAATCGAGCTAAAGCAAAAGGTAATAAAGCTGGAAAACAGTTTGTAAAACAACCAAAAAGAATAGCAAAAAAAACAAGGAGTTATAGATAATGTATGAGTACAAATGCAATATAACAAGAGTTGTAGATGGTGATACGGTAGACGCTGAAATTGACTGTGGCTTTGATATTGTTTTTAAGTCTCGTATACGTTTATATGGCATTGATACTCCAGAGTCTAGAACAAGAGATTTAGATGAAAAAGCTAGAGGCAAAATGGCTTCTAAATTTTTAGAAGATAATATTTCTAAAGCTAAACTTGTAAAAGTAAAAACTAAATTAGATAAAAAAGGTAAATTTGGTAGAGTCTTAGGAAGTATAATAGCTGATGATATAGACTTAAATGAGCAGATGATACAAAAATATTTAGCTGTAGCTTATTTTGGTCAAAGCAAGGACGATATAGAAGCAGAACATCTAGTCAATAGAGATAAGCTGATAGAGCTAGGTGAATTTGAACCAGTAGAATAATGGATGCTGTAGTTCAATTAATTAATGAAGTTGGTTTTCCAATAGCAGCAGCTATAGGATTAGGTTTATTTATTTGGAAGCTTATTAATAAAATTATTGATGGCATGGAAACTAAAGTAGATGTACTTGATGAAAAAGTTTCTGCTCAAATATCTGAAATAGAACAACGATTAGGTCAAAAACTAGATTCACAACACGGTATATTGGTAGCTCTTATAGATAGAGTAAGATCCGTAGACAACGAGATAATTAGACAAGACACACTTCTCAAGACTATACTTGGTGTACCACAGCTAATGCACACTGATAGATTAGCAAAGGCTGATAGAGATGACCAGAGGAAGGATTAATGACTGCAAGTTATAAAAAAAGAAGACTGACCAAAGAACAGATAAGACAAGAAGAGGCTGCAAAAGCTAGAGTAGGTGCATGGTTTTTATTTGTAGGTTTAATAATGTTTACTTTTATACTTGCACAAAATATTAGAGCAGACCAAATAGTTCATAAATTTAAATCTCCTAGTTTTAATGGTATTGGTACATCAAGTCATTATCTTACGATTGAAAATCAAGAGTTTAGTCGTAAGTTAACTATTAAAGAAGAAATTAAAGCTTTGCAAGATGAAATAGAAAGAGAAAAAGAAAACTCTACTTTAGCTAGATTTATGCGTAATCTTGAGTCAAGAGTATATGCAGAACTATCCAGACAATTAGTCAATAATCTTTTTGGAGAAACCCCTTCTTCTTCAGGCACTATAACTTTAGAAGGAAACACCATAGAATATACAAGTGATGGTGTGACATTAACACTTAAAATAACGGAAGCAGATGGAACAATTACTGAAATTACGATTCCTATTGGTACTTTTACTTTCTAGTTGTTCTATATTTGACCAATACGAAGATACATACGAACAAAGATTTAAGTCAAAAGATGTAGTTCAAATATCTGAATTACAATCAATAGAACTAGCTAATGTTTTAAAACCTGTAATAAAACCTGTTGTAGCTGTATATCCTACAGCATTTACAGACCAAACAGGTCAACGTAAAAGCAACAGTGAGTTTGCATTATTTAGTACAGCTATAACTCAACAACCAAATGCATTGCTTATAAGAGCTTTAAAACACGCAGGTAATGGTAATTTTTTTACAGTTGTTGAAAGAGTTGGTTTAGATAATCTTACTAAAGAACGTCAACTTATAAGGTCAGCAAGAGAACAATCGTCTTCAGAAGAAGATAAGAAAAAAGTCTTAAGACCTTTATTATTTGCTGGAGTATTAATCGAAGGTGCTGTAATTTCTTATGAAAGCAATCTTGCTACAGGTGGTATAGGAGCTAGATATTTAGGTATTGGCTCTAGTATTCAATATAGAGAGAAGATAGCGTAGCAGTAACCTTACGCATGGTGTCAGTAGCTACAGGAGAGATACTGATAGAAGTAATGACTGAAAAAACTATATTTAGTTATGGTAAATCAGAAGATGTATTTAGATTTATTGAGATGGGAACAGAGCTTGTAGAAGTTGAATTAGGTAATTCTCGCAATGAATCAACAACAATAGCACTTATGAAATCTATAGAAAGTGCTGTATTAGAATTAATTAATGTCGGTTATGACAGGAGTTTTTGGAAACATGAAAAAATTAAAATTAATGAGCCTGATTGTGATGCTGACTGCATCGACAATATACGCGGCTGATAACGAAATATATGTAGACCAGTCTGGTACTGGTGCTAATATAGACCTAGAACAATTAGGTATATCTAATATTATTGGTGGGTTAGGTTCTTCTGCAGGTGATTTAACTGCTTTTGATTTAGACGGAAATGCCATGACCCTTGATATTAATATGATTGGTGCTACCAATAAGTTTCTTGGTGATATATACGCTGACAACTTTACAGGTTTATATAACTTTACGGGTGGTACAAATTCTTTTACGATTCAAGTAGACCCTACAAACTCTAATAGTTCAGATGGCTCTAATCAAAACGTAGCTGTTACTGGTAGTGGTAATACATTTACATTAAATCAAGGAACATCTGCTATAGCTGCATCACTAGATTTAGATTGGATTATTCAGGGATCTAATAACACAGTAACATCTAACATTAATATTGATGGTGCTACCAACTATATGGATATAGATGGTTCTGATAATACAGTTACTTATACAGGTACTGGTGTTAATGCTTCAGCAGGTGGATATTTTTGGTTAGACCATACTGGTGGACAAAGAACATTTAACATCCAACAACTGAGTACCCAAGATAATGACTGGCTTAAAATTATATCAATTGGCGGCAATGCTGCTTCTACTGTTTGTGTCATTCAAAACGACCAAGGTACAAGCACAGGCTGTTGATATTGGAGATATTTCTGAACTAAATGGTTCAGCACAAATAGTAAGAGACAAACCTTACGATGCAAATTTAAGTTTGCTATACAAAGCAATGATGAAGCTATTACGACTAATGGCAGAATGGCTATTACTTTTTTAGATGATAGTAAAGTAAGCTTGACAGAACATTCTCAATTAATAATAGACGAGTATATATTTGATGCAGACCCAGTCAAATCAAAAATGGCTCTTACTTTTGGTCTTGGAACAGCAAGATTTATTACAGGCAGTCTAAATAGAATAGATAAACAAAATATATAGTCTAAAACTCCTACAGCTAATATAGCAATTCGAGGTACAGATTTTACAGCTACAGTAGATGAACTAGGGCGTAGTCTTATAATACTTCTACCAGATGCTCTAGGGCTTTCTAGTGGTGAGATAGAAGTAGTTACTGCCATGGGTACAGTTACTTTAAATAAACCTTACGAAGCAACAACAGTAAGTGTATTTGATCAGCACCAAGTAAACCTGTAATCTTAGATTTAACATTAGACATGATAGATAATATGTTAATTGTTACACCTCCTAAAGAAGAAATTATTGTACAAGAAGAAATAACAACTAAAAAGAAAATATATTAGATTTTAATGATTTAGATATAGATTATTTAGCAGAAGATTATCTTAAAGAAGATAGTTTAGAATTTAATGAATTAGATATTAATTTTTTAGATGTTAATTATTTAGAAGATTTACTTAATGTTTTAGATGCTTTAGCAATAGCAGAAGATGAAGATGTTTTAGCACAAGCAACAAGCACACAAATAACAGGAACACTTTTAGGAAAAGACCCAGATACACAAATAACAGCCTTAATAACAGGTAATGTTATAAGCTTAGAAGAAGTGTTAATGAATCAGTTAGATTAGATTTAGATGGCAGTGAATCTTATACAGTTATATTTATACAAGATGGTATTTCTAATATTGTTAAAGTAAATGGAGGAAGTAATAGCACTATCACTATTACAAAGTGATTAATGAAAAACTAATATTCATAATACTTATAATACTAGTTTTACCTTTGTTATATCAATCAGCACCAACAGAAATATTAAAGTTAAAAGTATTTGATACGTTTGTAAAAAAACAAGAACCATCAGGTAATTTTGTAATTTTAAACATTACAGAACAAGATGTAGAAAATGAAGGTGGATATCCATTTCCTAGAAGAAGATTAGCAGAAATACAAGTTGAGCTTATTAATCAAGGTGCAATAGGAATAGGTTGGGTTATATCTTTTCCACAGGCAGATAGAATGGGTGGTGATGAAGTCTTTGCACAAACACTTGGATATGCACCATCTGTTATTGCAATGTTTGAAGATGGTAAAGGTAATTATCCAAAGCCAACAGGAACAGTTGTCAAAGGTAATGATATTAGTGGTATAGTATCTATGGGAGTTAAGGAAAACCTGAACACTCTAAAAGATAATACACTGCAGGGTCTAGCCATTGCTCCCCATCGAAGTTGACCAACTTGTTCGCAGAATCCCATTACTTGTAAGCACTCCTAACAATAACTGGATTCCCTCTTTTGGCACACAAATATACAAAGCATTGTTTGGTGTTAAAACTTACATTATAAAAACTAATGATAATGGTATAGAAGAAATATCAATCAGAGGAATACCACCAGTTAAAACAGACAGCCTAGGTCGTAAATGGATTAGTTGGGTAGATACACCACAAACTACATTAAATGAAATGGATGTAGCAGGTAAGTTTGTTTTTGTTGGCGTTACTGCTAATGGTGTGATGCCACAAATAGCTACTCCAGTAGGATTATTAGAACCACATAAGATACAAGCAGCACTATCAGAATCAATCTTAATACAAGATAGTCCTTATATACCTGATTGGTCATTAGCTGCTGAATTATTAATTCTAGTGATAACAGTAACTTTTGTCTGGTTATGCGTAAATATTTTTGGAATGACGGCAGGAATAACATTAACCAGTCTATTATTCTTTTCAACAATATTTTTTGGACACTATCTTATACAGCGTGGAATCTTAATTGATGTAAGTTGGACTTTAATATCACAGTTTATTACAGCTTCTATAGGTTTTTATCTTAGATTTAGAGAGCAATATAAATTAAGACAACAAGTTAAAAAACAATTTGGTAAATATCTTGACCCTAGAATGGTTAAAAACTACAAGATAACCCAGAGCTTTGTAAAGTAAATGGTAATAGAGTTGACTGTAGTATTATATTTACAGACCTTAGAGGATTTACTAGTTTATCTGAATCAGTAGAACCTGAAATGGTCACATACATTATGAATAATGTATTAGATGTACAAGTAAAAGCAGCTAATAAATATTTTGGATGTACTGATAAGTTTATTGGTGATGCAGGTATGTTTCATTGGAATACAATAATTCCACAAGATGAACACCATAATTTAGCTTTGCAAGCAGCACAAGAAATAGAAAAAAACATAGACCAGTTAAATATTAAATTTAAAGAAGAAGGCATACCTGAGATAGCAATAGGTATTGGAGTTAATAGTGGTATTTGTATTGCAGGTAACTTTGGAGCGACTGATAGATTTGCATTTTCTCTTATAGGCGACCCATGTAATGTTGCTGCAAGATTAGAATCAAGTACTAAGGTTGCAGGAGTAGGAACATTAATAGGCGAAGAAACTGCCAAAAAGTCTAAATTTAAGTTAAAATTATTAGAACCAATAGAGGTTAAAGGCAAGTCTAAACCATTACAGGTATATACATGGGGAAATGATGAGTAAAGTTTTAATTGGAATAATAGTAGTTTTAGGATTAAGTAGCTATTTGTTATGGAATGAAAACTCTAAACTTTCTGCTCTTAATCAAGCTTTTGAACTAAGAAACCAAGAACAAAAATTAGCAATAGAATCATTGCAAAATGATTTTACTTTACAAACAAATAGTTTATTACAAATTCAAAGTCGTAATCAAGAAATACAACAAGAAATGTCAAGATATCTTGACATATTTAAACGACACAATTTAACTCAAATTAGCAGCAGCTAAACCTGGTCTTATAGAACCAAGTATTAATAAAGGAACTAAAGATGTATTTGATAGCATTGAAGAAGATAGTCGTAACATCGACAGTCTTGATGATGGCTTGCAGTTGCAGTCTGATACCAAGTAAACAACAGGTTGAAGTTATATCTAAACCTATAGAAAGAACTATAGTGCAACCTATTATGCCTAGGGAAATAGACCTAAAAGACCCTTATTGGTATGTAGTATCAAATAAAAACATTGATGAATTTTAGTACAAATAGAAAAAGACCAAGGACAAGTAGTATTTGTTGCTATGTCAGTACCTGATTATGAGTTGATGGCATATAATATGCAGGAATTAAAGAGGTATATAAATGAACTTAAAGAAGTTGTTGTCTATTATAGAAAAGTTACTACAAAAAGAGGAATAAAGTATGAACATATCACAAGAAGGTTTATCCTTATTAAAAATTTGAAGGTTGTGAGTTAGAAGCATATAAATGTGCAGCAGGAGTTTTAACAATAGGATATGGCTCAACCAAAGGCGTTAAAGAAGGCGATACTATTACTCAAGAAGAAGCAGATAACTTGCTTTTACATGAAATGAAAGAATATGAAGGTTATATAAATGATGCAATAACTATTGATTTAAAACAAAATCAATTTGATGCTTTAGTATCTTGGGTATTTAATTTAGGTCCAGCTAACTTAAAAGCTTCTACTATGTTAAAAGTATTAAACAATAAAGAATATGATGATGTTCCAGCTCAAATAAAACGCTGGAATAAAGCAGGTGGTAAAGTTTTACAAGGACTTATCAGAAGAAGAGAAGCAGAAGCTTTGCTTTTTGAAGGTAAAGAATGGCACGAGGTATAAATAATGCCATTAAGAAAATATGTATTTAAACCAGGTATAAATAAAGAAGGTACTAATTATAGTAATGAAGGTGGCTGGTTTGATGCAGATAAAGTTAGATTTAGAAAAGGCAGACCTGAAAGAATAGGTGGATGGGAAAAACAAAGCACAAATAGTTTTATAGGCACTTGTAGAAAAATATATCCATACAAAGCTGCTGCAGGTACAGATTATATTACTTTAGGAACACATCAAAAATTTTATGTATTAGAAGGAAATAGTTATAATGATGTTACCCCCATACGAGAAACAGCGACTAATGCTATTACTTTTTCTGCTACTGATGGCAGCACTACTATAACAGCAACTGATACTTCTCATGGTGCAGTTACAGGAGATTTTGTTACATTTAGTCAAGCTGTAAGTTTAGGCGGTAATATAACAGCTACAGTTTTAAATCAAGAATATCAAATAGATTCAGTACCTACTGCTAATACTTATACATTTACAGCTACAGCAACAGCTAATTCTAGTGATACTGGTAATGGTGGTTCTGGTGTAGATGGAGCTTATCAGTTAAATTCTGGATTAGATGTATATGTACAATCTACAGGTTGGGGTGCAGGTACATGGGGTGCAAATACCTGGGGTTCTACTAGTAATTTAACATCAAGTAATCAGTTAAGATTATGGTCAATAGATAATTTTGGTGATGATACTATATTAAATCCTAGAGCTGGTGGTATTTATTATTGGGATGAATCTGCTGGTGCTGATAATAGAGCAGTAAATGCTACAAGTTTAGGTGGTGCTAGTGATGTGCCAAACAAAAACATTTCAAATTATGCTATCAGATGTAGACAAGCACGTTATAGCATTTGGTTGTAATCCTATAGGTTCTTCTAATTTAGACCCTTTATTAGTTAGATTTTCAGATACAGAAAGTATTACTGATTGGACACCAACAGCAACCAATCAAGCTGGTGGAGTACAACTATCAATGGGCTCTACTATAATAGGAGCCTTAAGAACAAGACAAGAAATACTTATATGGACTGATGTAGGTATAGTTTCTATGAGATTTGTAGGAGCACCATTTGTATTTTCATTTAATGAAGTTGCTAATGGTCCATCTTTAATATCTCCTAATGCAGCAGTTAATGCTAATAACCAAGTTTATTTTATGGATAATGGTGGATTTTATACATATGCAGGTAGTGCTCAAAGATTACCATGTACTGTATTAGACTATGTATTAAGTGATTTAAACCAAGGTCAAGCATTTAAAGTGTTTGGTGCAGTTAATAACATTGCTAATGAAATTATGTGGTTCTATCCATCAGGAGATAGTTTAGAAATAGATAAATATGTAATGTATAACTATTTAGAACAAGTTTGGTCTATTGGAACTACAACAGATGATTTTGTTAGAACTGCATGGGATGAAGCTCATATATTAAATAACCCTATAGCAGCTAGTAAAAATAGTAGTACAAATAATAATAACTATTTGTTTGCACATGAAGTAGGACATAGTAATGATGGTAGTGACTTTACTGCATATATTGAATCAAGTGATTTTGATTTAGACCCAGATGGAGAAAAATATATGGCAGTAAATAAAATAATACCTGATATAGAATTTAGGGACCAACAATCTACTACAGATGATGTAACAATAACAATTAAAGGTAGAGATTATCCATTACAAGATTTGTCTACTTTATCAACAGTATCAGTAACTCCAGACTCTACATTTACAAATACTAGAGCAAGAAGCAGGCAATGTGCTATCAAAGTATCTAATTCATCTGCTGATTATGGTTGGAGACTAGGTGATTTAAGATTAGATATAAGACCAGATGGTAAAAGATAATGGCAAATCCTAAATCAATAGCACTACCTTTAGCACAACAAGAATATAATACCACAGATGAGGCAGTTACAAGAAGAATTATAGAACAAGCAGTACAAGATTTAGCTATAGAATTAGATAAATTACAAAAAATGCAAAGTGTTGTAGC
>UEXL01000348.1_pt1 | contig 10301 bp, 7 predicted proteins | sample 1796671 | NCBI WGS metagenome assembly UEXL01 (sample SAMEA4772471, study PRJEB27181) | metagenome
AGCCCAAAATCAGAAACAAGTGCTATAGTACTGACATCAACCGGTTCGGCCGGCTCTGTTTCCAACTCGTTACCATTTGGAATTTACACGGGTTCAGTTGCATTTTTTAAGTGGCGCTTCTGACCAAGTTGCCTATGTTTATAAAAAATTAGGCGGCGATGTCGTTGATATTGAGCTTACCCCCGCCAATGTTTATGCGGCGTACGAAGAAGCGGTTTTGGAATATTCGTACATTTTCAATCTGCACCAAGGTAAGAATGTATTATCAGATGCTCTTGGTAATGTTACTGGTACCTTTAACCACAAAGGCAATCTTACGTCGGGCCCGCTTAGCGCTAGCTTAAGATTTCCTAGGTTTGAGGCTAACTATACAAACAAGATAGCGGACGGAATGTCTACGATGGCAGGAGTTGGTGGTACTACAAGTATCTACTCGGCATCCTTCACAACTACAAAAAATCAACAAGACTACGATTTACAAACAATTATTTCTTAGTTCTTCAGCTTCTGGTGTCAATGATAATGGTGACGCCATTGATTATGCTGGTAAAGTTACAGATAAACGAATTATTATTGATAAAGTCTTTTATCGTTCGCCAATTGCAATGTGGAGATTCTATGGGTATTATGGCGGTGTTGGCGTGGTGGGTAATTATTCAACTTATGGTCAATATGCCGATGATTCAACTTTTGAAGTTATACCAACGTGGCAGAACAAGTTGCAAGCAATTATGTATGAAGACTCGCTTTACACAAGAACCTCGCACTACTCTTATGAGCTTATCAACAACAAATTGAGATTATATCCGGCCCCTCGCGGAGCTGATAACTTTGCTGGCTACCTTGATCGTATTTGGTTTAGATTTAGGATTAAATCAAATATCTTTGAAGAAGAGGGCGATACTGACACGGGTATTGAAGGTATTAACAACCTAAATACGCTACCCTTTGATAATATACCTTACGAAAACATTAATGCCATTGGCAAGCAATGGATTAGAAAATATGCACTTGCTCTTTCTAAAGAGATGTTAGGGCAGATCCGTGGCAAGTTCCAAACATTGCCAATTCCGGGTGACAGCGTTACATTAAACCACTCTGAATTGCTTAGTCAAGCAAAAGAAGAACAACAGAATCTCCGCGACAAGCTGACAGAACTCCTCAAAGAAGTAGAATACCCAGAATTGGCCAAGAAAGACCAAGAAAAGAGCACCGCTGCAGAGGAAACCTTAAGGCGTTCGCCATTGCCCATTTTTGTAGGATAGGAGAGAGTAGATGTCAGACGATAGCAAATGGTCAAAGCCCGCGGCACCACCTCCGCCTCTCTTTTTAGGTAAGAAAGAGCGAGATCTTGTTAAACAAGTTAATGATGAGCTTGTTGAGAAGGTCATAGGTCAACAGATCTTATATTACTCGATTGATCTTCGAGCTACAAAGTTTAACGAACTCTATGGTGAGGCGATTAAAAAAACCTATCTGCCTCCTATACGCGTTTACGCTTTAATTGAATTCACTGATTATTCCACTGACTACATGGAAAGTGCTGGAATTGACAAATCCTGGGAAATCATGGTACATTTTCATAAAAGACGCCTTGAAGAAGACCAAGACCTCTATGTAAGAGAAGGGGACTTTGTTTTGTACGGCGATTATTACTATGAAATTGTTACTTTAGCAGAGCCAAAGCTCTTATTCGGCCAAGCTGGTAAAGAGTTTGAGATTGCTGCTCGTTGTAGAAGAGCAAGAAAGGGTTTATTTGATGCTTCCTGATAATTTTGACTTTGCACAACTGCCAGTAGACACAAAAAGCCTGTCATTAAAGGAAATCGGCATGTTAGTGTCGGATATTGAGAATATTGACTATTCTTTGGTCTCGTGGCTCAAGGAAGACCTGTCACTCAGTGCCACCACTAACGAGGGTTTCGTAAAAGTGCCAGTTTTGTGGCAAACACCCGAGCGTTCATTCCAGATCAAGAACGAAAAAGAGTTGCGAGACGATGCCGGCGCCTTAAAACTTCCCATAATAAGTATTGAAAGAACAAATATCACGAAAGACCCCGCGCGAAAAGGGTCTTATCAAGCGCATCTATATTCTAAAGATAGAAATGGCCGTGTTGGTAGAATGATATTGGCAAAGAAGATTAAACAAGATAAAACTAGAAATTTTGCTGTCGTACAGGCCTCCAGAAACATCTCGGTAGGAAAAAGACAACAATACTCGCCACGAATTAATAAAAAAGTTGTAATCCAGACGCTTTCCATACCAATCCCTGTATACGTTAATGTAGAATACAAGATTGTTATTAAATGTGAATACCAACAACAGATGAATGAGATGATGGCGCCTTTTATAACTAGAACTGGCCAAATTAACGCTTTTACTATGAAAAGAAATGGCCACTCTTATGAAGCTTTTATAGATCAGAGCTTTGCACATAATAATAATGTGTCTAATCTTGAAGAAGAGATGAGAATGTTCTCATCCGAAATAAATATCAGAGTGCTTGGTTACTTAATGGGAGAAGGCGAAAACGATGATCGCCCAATTGTAGCCGTAGAAGAGAGTATTGTAGAGCTTACATACCCCCGTGAATCCGAGCCTCTGCCGGGCACCGAAGACTTTTTTGGCTCATAAAACACTTCCTGAAGTGTCTTTGGGATTAAAAATACTATTTATCTTTGATTGCGCAAGCATAAAGAACATTAAACCAAAGAGAGGGACACATAATGTCAGTGAAAAGTTTTAAATTTGTATCTCCGGGGGTGTTTATCAACGAGATTGATAACTCCTTTATTCCCAAGAGTGCAGATGCCATTGGACCGGTCGTAATTGGGCGCTCACGCAGAGGCCTTGCGATGACACCGGTAAAAGTTAGTTCGTATTCGGATTTCGTAACAGAGTTCGGCGATACTGTTGCTGGTTCAGGAGGTGGGGACGTTTACCGCGATGGTAACTACCAATCGCCGATGTACGGAACCTATGCAGCTAAAGCTTTCCTTCGTTCGAATGTGGCCCCTCTGACTTTCATTCGTCTTCTGGGTCAGCAAACTACCACGGGTAAATCTGTTGGTGGTGATGCTGCAGCAGGCTGGTCCACATCGGGTAAACCAGTTAGTGGAAGCGGACTGGCCGCGTCAACTACTGCTTTGACAAGCAATGGTGGAGCTTTCGGTCTTTTCTTATTCCGTTCTGGCTCAAGTGCAAACATTGGCGAAGGTACCCACGCTGCTACTTTTTACCTTAATAAAGGTAAGATCTTCTTAAGTGGTAATATTGTTGGCCCCGGTGGTAGCAAAGCGGACGCCGGTGCTAAGGGTGTTGGTAAAGTTATTCAGTCAGACAGTAATGGACTATTCAATATTTTTGTTTCTGGTACTCAGCAGTCTGAAACAATTAAATTTGGTTTCGATGACACACAAGAAACATTCCTTCGCAAGAGATTTAATACTAATCCTCAAGTTGCTAGTAACAATACAACTACTTTCTACCCCGCTAGCGCTAGAAAAGATTACTGGCTTGGTGAGTCCTATGAACAAGCACTGCGTAGAAAAAACATGCAAAATCTGCAAAATATGTTCGGTGTCTTGTTACCGCTTGCTTCAGGTGGTATATTAGACAATGATTACAACCCTGCCAATATGAAAGCACAGGCTTCACGCGAAGCAGTTGCTGGTTGGTTTATTGCTCAAGATCAGGGCACGGCTGCTTCTTATGAGCCGCAAAACGCTCAAAAATTATTCCGTCTTGTTGGCCGAGGCCATGGCGAATGGTTGCATAAAAATGCAAAAGTTTCAATTGAAAAAATTCGTCAGTCCTCCACCACTTCAAATCCTTATGGTACCTTCTCGGTTGTTGTTCGTGATATTAGAGACACTGATAATAAAGTTGTTGTTCTAGAAAGATTTGACAACTGCAGTTTAGATCCAAAATCTCCCAGCTATATCGGCCGCAAGATTGGTACTCAATTTGTGCAGTGGGACGCAACTAATAAGATGCTTAAAACTTATGGCGATTACCCAAACAAGTCTAAGTACTTTTATGTTGAGCTTGACGGAGATGTCGAAGCCGGCGCAACCGACGCAACACTTGTACCGTTTGGTTACTATGGTCCTCCTAGGCCAGCCAGTGTTACAGGAATTACCGGTTCGGAGATCGGAGCTATTAATACCTCTTTCGTCTTAGATGGAAGACAATTCATTGGTGGTGACAGGAACGGTGTATTTGATGGTATCAAAGCATCGAATACTCCTCTATTTTCCGGTTCAGTGTTGGACGTCTCTGGCTTAAGCCTGCCGGATGACCCAACCGTAAATTGTTTGAGTGGTTCCTTATTGTTCCCAAGCTCATCTATCAGAGTTTCGGCTTCCGATGGTGGCTTGAGAGACCCCACTAACGCATACTTTGGATTCAGCACTACTCGCAGTCCGGATTCTACAAGACCCGACGCAAGTGTTGCAGACTTCCACAGATTACCATATGCAAACTTCCCCGACGATCCGACAACCGGTGCGTTCCTTACTAAAGGTATCAACGCATGGTCTTATATCTTCTCATTAGATGATATTGAGACATCTGGTTCTGTATATTACTATAACTCCGGTTCACGTAAAGCAGAGGCTTCGGTCACTAGCGCATCTTACACTGATATTCTTGATGCAGGCTATAACCGATTCACTGTCCCATTCTGGGGTGGTGCTGACGGGTTTGACATTACAAGACCAGATCCGCTTTATAACGCGTTCATGTCTCCTACTTCTACAGAAGATACTAACTATGTGTATCACACATGGCGCCGCGCAGTTGATACTGTGACTGATCCTGAGATGATTGATATGAATTTGCTTACTGCCCCAGGCCTTACACAAGCGTCGTTGACAGAGCATATGATTGACATCTGTGAGGAGCGCGCCGATGCCATGGCACTTATCGACCTTCCCGATGTTTACATCCCACCACACGAGCAATACTACTCTGATAAATCTAGTAGAATTGGCACAAACCCAGATCAAGCAGCTCTGACACTTAAAGATAGAAGAATTGACTCCTCATACGGAACAACCTTCTACCCATGGGTCCAGACCCGCGATGAGAATACTGGTCAACTTGTGTGGATCCCGCCCACAGTCGCCATCCTTGGTGTCCTTGGAAGTTCCGAGGCCAAAACTGATGTATGGTTTGCACCAGCAGGATTCAACCGTGGTGGCCTCACAGACGGAGCGGCTGGAATCCCAGTTGTTAACGTCAGCGAAAGATTAACATCTAAGAGTCGCGACACACTGTACGAGTACAACATTAACCCAATTGCTTCTTTCCCAAGCTCTGGTATCGTGTTGTTCGGCCAGAAAACACTCCAAGAGCGCCAATCGGCACTCGACAGAGTCAATGTCCGTCGCTTGGTAATCTACTTGAAGAAGCAGATCTCTATCTTGTCCACACAAATTCTCTTTGAGCAAAATGTGCAGGCAACTTGGAACCGCTTCAAGGGTCTCGTAGAGCCCTTCCTTGCAAATGTTAAGACTAGATTTGGTATCACAGATTACCGACTTATCCTTGATGAGTCTACTACGACACCTGATCTTATTGATCAAAACATTATGTATGCTAAGATTATGATTAAGCCCGCTAGAGCTATCGAATTCATTGCAATTGACTTCGTAATCCTCAACACTGGCGCATCATTTGATGACTAAACCATAAGGGGAAAAATATTTCCCCCTACTATTTATTGTTATAAACAGGAGAACTTAAACAATGCCATTCTGGTCAACAAACTTCGGCGAGGACGTAACCCTCAAAGATCCAAAGAGAAATTTCAGATTTACAGTAGAATTCCAAGGAATTCAAGCTGAACAAGGTGGTGCCATTGCATGGTACGCCAAGACTGCAGCGAAGCCCAGCTTTACTGTTGAAAACGTAGAACACGCCTACTTGAACCACAAGTTCTATTACCCGGGCGCCGTTACTTGGAATACTATTTCAATTGAGATGGTTGACCCTGTTAGTCCCGATGTCACTGCAACGTTCTCCGACATTGTTAGGCTTTCTGGCTATTCTCCCCCTGCTAACGCAACTTCCCTTGGCTCTATTTCTAAAGCTAAGGCCGCTGGTGCTCTCGGTACCGTCATTATCACACAGATTGATTCTGATGGCAAGCCGCTTGAAACTTGGACACTTTGGAACGCATTTGTTAAAGACGTTCAACTTGGTTCACTTTCATATGGTGACGACGAGCTTACTACCACTACTGTTGAGCTTATGTACGATTGGGCCCGCGTTGAAACCGCCAATCCTTCAGTCGCAGTAGCAGGTGGCGGTACCAGCTTCTTTAACACATGATGACAATTTAATAAAACGAGAGGTGTACATTGTCTAGAAATCAAGATCGCTTAGGAGGCGTTCAACAACAAGATACTTCCCCGCCCGTTCAGGCAATGAACGAAGGCACGGGAGGGTTTCTCATTTGTAATTCCAACGGAATTTGTGGAATTACCAACCGAGGGTAGATATTACCCAGAAGGGCACCCGCTTTGTGGTGAATCTTCTATTGAAATTAAACAAATGACTGCGAAAGAGGAAGATATGCTCACATCGCGAACTTTGCTTAAAAAGGGAGTTGCCCTTGATAGGGTTATCGGTAGTTTAATTGTGAATAAGGCGATTGACCCAGATTCACTTTTCATAGGAGATAGAAACGCAATTATTATTGCCACACGAGTTTCCGGCTACGGCAATGACTATACAACAAAAGTTACTTGCCCACAATGTGGCACAAACCAAAGTTATTCGTTTGATTTGAATGAAGCGCATGTTTATTGCGGTGATGATGAAAACAAGATGAATGTAACTGATAATGGCAATGGAACTTTTGATGTCACTCTTCCGAGAACTAACGTGGTTGTTACATTTGGGTTACTCAGAGGTTACGACGAGAAAAAGATTAGTTCTGGAGTAGAAATTGACAAAAAACAACGTCAAGACCGCGGCGTAACACGTCAGTTATCTAGCTTAATATTAGCTGTTAACGGAGACGATAGCATTGATTCAATTAATTATCTTGTGCAAAATATGCCATCTACAGATTCACGCCACTTAAGGCTTGCTTATAAACTTACGGCACCAAACGTTGACCTGTCTCAGCACTTTGAATGCAGCAACTGCGATTATGAGCAGGACATGGAGGTGCCGCTCTCCGCGGACTTTTTTTGGCCTGACCGATGAGTACATGGAAAGCATTTATGAGCAGTTCTTTTTCCTGAAATATTCAGGAGGCTGGTCATTTAGTGAAGCGTATAACCTACCCATTGGTTTGCGTTCGTGGTTCACACAGCGCTTAATCAGACAATTAGAGATGGAAAAAGAAGCTATTGAAAATGCTTCGAAAGGCAGAAGTAGCTCTGGTAACTCCAATACACATACACTAACACCAGACAATGCTCCAAGTTTGCCACCTCAATTTGCGCCCCCCGGCTCGCAGAAATAACCTTAAACAGCTTTTTTAGTATAAAACTATTTAGTTTAGTAAGAGGTAAGATTTATGACCCCAGAACAACTGCAACAACTTATAGATGCATTGGCAGCCCAAGGTGGTGCTGTTGATAGCTTAAATGAAAAGTTGCAAGATCTTACCAATTCGCAGCTTGAATTACTCGCTGCTCAAAATCAAGCATCTGATGTGTCGGAACAGCGCGTCGTCGCTGCAGCACAGAGGGAGATTGACGCCCGCCAAAGAACTATGGTAGCTTTAGACGCTCAAGAAGCGGCAGTGAGGCGGTCATTGGAGACAATGGCTGAAAGTTCTAAAAAAACTGAAGCTAAAAGTGAACTAATTGACATTGAAATAGAAAAGTTAAAGCTTTTAACCCAATCCGAAGACGCGAGTACTGAAGCCGGCAAGCGCGCCATTGAAGAAATGGTAAAAAAGATAAAACAGCTAGAAAAACAGAGAAAAGCACTTGAAAAACATCAAAAAGCAGTTGATGACCTTGCCGGCAGCTTTGGCACATTGTTTTCCGGAACTGCTCCGGAAATTGGTAGTTTACTAAATGCCAAAAACTTAAAAAGCATGGCTGACAAGTTTAAAGATGTTAATGGAGGAGTCGCAGGATTTATAAAAGCCGGCGCGCCACAATTTGCAATGGAATTCGCAACATCTATCGCAAAACTGGCGTTGGAGCTGGGCGATACTGAGAATGCCTTTATGAAGGCTACAGGTGCCTCTAAAGACTTTGCGCGGTCAATCTCCAATACTTATGAGGAAGGCCGTATATTCACGGCCACAGCGGAAGATATGGGCGCTTCTGCTACGTCATTGTTTAACAATTTTACTGATTTTTCATATCAAGACCGGTTGACTAGAGAAAGTTTGATAGAAACCGGCGCAGTACTGGATAAACTTGGTATATCAAATGAAACTTTTGCTCAAGGTGTTCAGCTTTCAACTAAAGCCTTGGGCATGAGTGCCGATGAAGCCGGACAGGCTATGTTGGATTTATCTGGATTTGCCGAGGAACTTGGAGTGTCGCCTGAGAAGTTGTCTGCGCAGTTTCTAGAAGCCGGCGATGCAATGGCCAAATTAGGTGAAGCCGGCGACGAAGCGTTTAGAGATCTAGCCGCGGCCTCCAAGGTTACTGGTCTTGAAGTAAGCAAGTTGTTAAACATCGTCAATCAATTCGACACGTTTGAGGGCGCCGCCCGCCAAGCTGGTAAACTAAACGCAGCACTTGGCGGCAACTTTGTAAATGCTATGGATCTTATGATGGAAACTGATCCAACAGCTAGATTTGAGATGATCCGAGATTCTATTCTGGATACAGGACTATCATTTGATGAAATGTCCTACTATCAGAAAAATTTCTACAAAGATGCAATGGGTCTTGAGAGTGTTGGTGATTTAGCATTAGTATTAAGCGGAAATATGGATTCTGTTTCGGAAGAAACAAAAAAGACGACCGCAGATTTTGAAAAACAAGCAGCCAGAGCTAAAACCCTTGCTTCATTCCAAGAACAGCTAAATTCTTTGTTTGCACAGATGATACCAATTGTTACTCCACTAATAGATATGCTCCGAAGCATGATGGATGTTGTTACTAAAAATGCAACTGCATTCAAAATATTGGGTGGAGTTATGCTGGTGGCATTCGGTGGAATTCCAGGGATGGTTATTGCTTTGATTAGCCTTTTCGATATGATTAAGCTTGGTAAAGACGATACGTCATTGCTTTCAATAGTTTTTGAAGGCCTTAGTTTCGCCATTGAAGGCTTAGCGGATATGTTTGTATACTTGTATGAAGCTTTCAGAATTGACGAATTCGTAAGCATGCTGGGGGAATTAACTGGGTCTATGGAAGCAAGCGAAGACATCATCAATGTTTTAAAAGGCGTTCTTGGCGGCCTCGCTGTAGGGCTTATAGCGGTTACATTGCCTATTTCTGGCACCGCAGCTGCAATCGTGGGTCTTGTCGCCGGTGTCGCCGCTCTCATGAAAGCTTTTAGCAAAAAGAATTCTCCAAGCTTCTTTGATATGTTTACTGGTGGCATGTTGGAGCAGGCCTTTGATGCACTGATGATCCCGTTTAAAAAGTTTGAAGCCGTAATTACATATATAGGCGACATATTTAAGACCATCGTAGAGGCTGCCGTTGCCTTTTTTAACGCTTTAACAGATCCCAGCGCTGCAGCCAATATTGAAAAAATTGCTGAAGCCATTGACGGAGTTTCTAGAACAAAAGCGCTTGCTCTTGGGAGTGCTATGGCTAATACCGGCGAAGCGCTACAAATACAGGCATCAGTCGGCAATAACGACGTGATGAATAAGTCTATGGAAACAGCCGCTGGTTTAAGCGAGGCTACCTTTAATAGAACAGCAGCCCCGACAGCCGCAAACACAAATATTGCTAGCAATTCTTCAAACAACACCTATGTTAGTAGTGGGCCTGAATCCGCTGAAATCAACGTCAGCATCGGAGGCGAGCATCTTGAAAGGTACGTGAAGAAATTTTCAGATAAACGCACCACTAAAGCAATCGCAGGGAGATCATAGATTAAATGGCAGACGAAACTAAAACCGGACCTTCAGCAGCTGATTTTTTCAATCAGATTTTTGATTCTCATAAATATAAAAAGAATAGAGTTGGCAGGAAAGATAATGTATGGTATGCAGACGGCTCTGATGGCCTTGCAAATAATAAAAAACTATATCTCTCCTTTATGCATGAGGCTTCACAAACAAGCGTTTTCTTTAAAGCATTCATAACCGCATATAACGAATCATATACCTCAAATTGGCAGTCAAACAGAAAAG
>UEXL01000568.1_pt1 | contig 10290 bp, 13 predicted proteins | sample 1796671 | NCBI WGS metagenome assembly UEXL01 (sample SAMEA4772471, study PRJEB27181) | metagenome
ACCGTGGCCTGTTTTCCGCCCAGCTATATGGGGCCGCTGCTGGACTGGATCGAACAGGAAAAACCGGCATTGAAGTGCGTTCCTGGACCTGGGGGCGAAGCCTTTACCCGGGAAACCTTCGAGCGCATGCAGCATGTGCTCAAGCCCAAACGCATTCTTAACGGTTACGGCCCCACGAAACCGTGGTCACGCCGATGCTGTGGGCCGCCTATGAAGGCGACACCCTGACCAGCGCCTATGCGCCCATCGGCACCGCCGTGGGGCCGAGAAAGTTGTATGTGCTGGATCAGGATCTTAACCGCGTTCCAGTTGGCGTCGCGGGGAAGGTATATCGGCAACGAAGTGGGTGGCCCGTGGTTATCATCAGCGCCCGGATTGACGGCGGAGCGTTTCTGCCGGACCCTTCGGCGAGCCGGGTGAGCGCATGTACCGCACCGGGGACCTGGTGAAGTACCGGGACGATGGCGTAATGGAATACCTGGGCCGGGTGGATCAGCAGGTAAAAATTCGCGGTTTCCGCATTGAGCTGGGCGAAATTGAAAGCCGGCTGCTGGGCCATGAACCGATTCGTGAGGCGGCAGTGGTGGCGCAGCCATCGCCTGCCGGAGATAGATTGGTGGGGTATGTGGTTCTCCGTGGACCGATCGTTATCGATGACATTCTCGTGGCTCTGGCGGGTTCACTACCGGACTATATGGTGCCCAGCCAGTTGATCGTGTTGGAGGCCTTGCCGCTGACCCCGGCGGGCAAGGTGGACCGCAAGGCGTTGCCGGCACCGCAGTGGCAAACCGCCAGCGAAGGTGACGCACCACAGACGGACAATGAGCAGACGCTGGCGACGATCTGGCAACAACTGCTGGGCCGTGAAACCGTCAGCCGCGATGATAATTTTTTGCGCTGGGCGGCGACTCCATTCTTGCCTTGCAGGTGGTCAGCCGTGCCCGCCAGCAAGGCCTGGCGTTAACCCCGAAGGAGCTGTTCGAGCAGCCGGTGTTGAAAGAGCTGGCGGTGCAGCAGTGAGTGCCCAGGCGTCGGTTATTTCTCAACAGCCCTTGCAGGGGAGCTACCCTGCTGCCGATTCAGCAGCATTTCTTTTCCCTGAATCCGCCCAGCCCCAGTCCCTGGAATCAGCACCTGTGGCTGGCGCTGGATGCTCCCATGGAACGGCCGGCGCTGGAAGCGACCCTGCAGGCCTTGTATCAACAGCACGACGCCCTGCGATTGCAATTTACCCTTGAGCAGAACGGTTGGACGCAAACCTGTTTGCCGGCGGATGCACCGAGCCATGAATTATTGTGGTGGCGGCAGGCTCCGGATGATGCGGCGGTATCCGCCTTGTGTGAACAGACCCAGCAAAGCCTGAATATTGAAGCAGGGGAGCTGTTCCGTGTGCTTTACGTGCAAACTCCGCAGCAGCCGGATCGGTTGTTGCTGGTGATCCATCACTTGGCGGTGGATGGGGTGTCCTGGCGTATTCTGCTGGACGATTTGCTCAGTGCTTATGGACAGGCACTGGCGGGCCAGGCGATAACCTTGCCGGAGCGTACCCACAATCTGGGCGACTGGCAGCAGGCATTACTGCAATGGCTGCAGAACAATGGCGATGAACGCTTGCCGTTCTGGCAGGCCCAGCAACCGGACAAGACATCGGCTGCCTTGCCGGCTTACGCCGAAAAGCAAAGTGCCACCTTGTCGCTGGACAAGGCGGATACCCGCCGGCTGCTACAGGATGCGCCAACCAAGCTGGGCGTTAGCGTGCCGGCGCTCTTGCTGACTGCGCTCTCCCGAACGCTGCAACCTTCTGCTGCAGGCGCATCGCTGGTGGCGCGATCCGCAACCGTGGGCAATAGCGCCGCCAGCGATGCGCCTGCTGAAAATAAAAACCTGGTTATCAATCTGGAAGGGCACGGCCGGAAACCCGCCTGGCGCCGGGCATGGACCTGAGTCGGACGCTGGGTTGGTTTACCAGCCTGTATCCGGTATCGCTGCCGTTCTCTGACGACTCGCGCCAGAACCTGTTTGCGGTATCGCAGCAATTACAGCAAACCGAACCGGATGGCGGTGTGGGCTATGGCGCTTTGCGTTTTCTTGCTGACAGCGCACTGAACGACAGCCCGGATGCGCCGGTCACGTTCAACTATCTGGGGCAGTACCACGACGATGCCTTGATTCAGGGCTTTACGCCGTTGCGCGGCGGCGGCACTGCCCAGGCGGACGACAATCCCATGGCCTCCCCCCTGGCGATTAACGGTCAGGTGGTCGGCGGGCAGCTGGAGCTGGTCTGGGAGTTTGCGTCCAGTGTGTATGACGAGCAGCAGATTGCGCATTGGTGTGGCCGTTACCGTCAGGCCTTGCAGGCATTGTTGGCTCTGGCGGATGCGCCCCGTGAAGCCTGCGCCGATCCGGCACTGGTGACGCGCCTGAACCGGGCCGGCGATCTGCCAGTACTGTGGTGCCCGCATCCGGTGACTGGGCGCACCACCGGTTATCAGGCCTTGGCCGCCAGCCTGGAAGGGCAGTGGCAGGTCCGGGGCCTGCAATCGCGCAGTTTCCTGGAGCCTGGCTGGTTTGATCCGTCACTGAATGAAATGGCCGAGCGGTATTACCGTACGGTGCGCCAGCAGCAGCCGGAAGGTCCGTACTACTTGCTGGGCTGGTCTGGGGCGCCTTGTCCATGGAGCTGGCTCACCGGCTGGAGCAGGCTGGCGAAACCGTGGCCTTTGTGGGGCTGCTGGATACCTATGTGCCGGGCCACGAAGTGGCGGAAGACCAGTGGTCATCGCCGCAGGCGCAGCAGACGTTACGGGAACATCTGGGCATGCTGCTGACCTCGGCGTCGTCCATGGCGCTGGATGATTGCATTGCGCGCCTGCGTGACAGCAAACCGGCGCAGTGGCCGCAGAACTTTGCGCAATGGCTGGCCACGCAACCCATTGAGCCGGCGGTGGCCGACAGTGCTGCGCAGTTATTGCATGCCTGGGCGGTGGAGCAACATTTGCGGGATTTATGTTGGGGCTATCAGCTGCCAACGTTGCAGGCCCCGGTACACAGTTGGTGGGCCAGTGAGCCGGCGGGCCGTGCCCGGACTCTTGAGAACGGGCTGGCCGCGTGTGTTGATTTCGCTCACAGCGACACCGTGCAGGCGGATCATTTGACGATTGTGCGTGAGGCCACCTTTTTACAGGGCCTGCCGGACCGGCTTGAACGGAGCAACGCTCAGCAACCATTGACTGAAATGCCCGGCTAATCACTTTTTGTGCACTAGTCGTAAGGTTTGTAATCTGTATAATGCAGTTGCGAATCATTCCTATTACTGTAGTTTTTACGATTGTTAGGAGAACGACCATGGGGAATCGGACCGAGAGCGGGCTGATCCGGGGGCTGAAGTGGGGCCGCAATCCGCTGGCGCTGGCGGTAGCCGCGACAATGGCGGCGTCACCTGTCTGGGCAGAAGAGCAGCAGGACGCTGATGAATTGCAGACAATCGAGGTGAATGCCGAGCAGTCGGACGACGTGTACGGCGGTGATGATTTTGGTTATGTGGGCCAGAGAGCCTCACTGCCACCAAGACGGATACGCCGGTGAAAGAAACGCCGCGTGCCGTTTCCATTGTTACCCGCGAGCAGATGGATGATCGCGCTTCTGTCAGCATCGCCGATGCCTTGCAGTACACGCCCAGTATTCAGGCGAATTTTTACGGCGAAGATAACAAACAGGACTGGTTTGTTATTCGCGGTTTCAAACAGGCCAATAACGGTTTGTACCGTGATGGGACCCGGGTTTATTCCTATGGATTTTACAGCTGGCAGCTGGATCCTTTTTGCCCAGGAACGTGTAGAAATTATGCGTGGCCCGGCTTCTGTTTTGTATGGGCAGACTCCTCCGGGCGGCGTGATTAACGTTATCAGCAAGCGCCCTCAGGATTACTCCTTTGGTTCCGTGACTGCAGAATACGGCAGCTATGATCGCAAACAGCTGTCGGTGGATGTGGGCGGTGCTCCGTCGGAAGATGTGTCCTGGCGTGTTGTCGCACTTGGTCGTGAAAACGGAACCCAGGTGGATGATCTGGAAGCCGAACGCACGATGCTGGCACCGTCTCTAAAACTGGGTCTGGGTGACCGGACTGAGCTGACATTGCTGGCGTCCTACCAGAAAGATGATTCTGACCCGTACCTGCAGTTCCTGCCTTCCAGCGGCACGATTTCTGCCAACCCCAATGGCAAAATCGACGATGATGTTGCCATCGGTAATCTGGATTACGAGCAGTTTGAACGCACCCAGGTTTCTTTCGGTTATCAGCTGGACCATGCGTTCAATGACTCGACCACTTTCCAGCAAAGTGCTCGCTATCAGCAAATCGATGTGGATCTGAAGCAAATGTACTCACTGGGCTATCTGCCGGGTAGTGGCGACTCGCAAGCGGTTCGCGGCCTCAGTGATGAAGACGGTGATGCCTATGGCATTAATCTGGATAACCGTTTGATCCATAAATGGTCTATCAACAATGTTGAGCATACGTTGTTGGCGGGTATCGATTATCAAAGCTTGCACATCGACGGAAAGAGCTTTGGTGACCCGCTGATGGGTTACGAAGCTGCGCCGGGCATTTTCGCGCCGGCGACGCTGAATCCGTTTGATCCGCAGTACCGAAACGCTGATGAGCTGACGCCCGTTTCCTGTAATTTCTCCACCTTCGTGTGTACAGAAGTGACCAGCCGCCAGCGAACTACCATTGATGCTTATCAGGTCGGTGGCTACCTGCAAGACCAGATGAAGTTCGATAACAATCTGGTGCTGACTGTGGGCGCCCGTTTTGACCGGGCCAGTAGCGATATCGAAAATAAAACCACTGGCGTCGAGCAAAATATCGACAACGACAAGTGGACTGCCAACGCCGGTCTGGCCTGGCTGCTGAATGACAACGTCACTGCGTATACCAGCTACTCGCAGTTCTTCCAGCCGATTCTGCAGCAGGATCAGAATGGTGATGCGGCCAAGCCGCAAGAGGGCGATCAGATCGAAGTGGGCATGAAGTTCCAGCCACAAGGTATTGATGGCTACCTCAACGCAGCAGCGTTCAAAATCACCCAGAAAATTTGGCCTCCGGAGCAGCCGGTACGCCAGCGTTTCAGCAGATCGGTGAAGTGGAAAGCGAAGGTGTTGAGCTGGAAGCCGTTGCCAATATCACCCCGAGCTTCAGCCTGCTGGCCAACGCTACCTGGATGAATCCGGAAATTGTTTCCGACAGCACTCCTGCTGAAGAAGGTAACCGCCCGGTGAATATCGCCGATACCCTGTACTCGGCCTGGGCCAAGTACACTTTCCTGAGTGGCCCGATGAACGGTTTCGCCATTGGTTCCGGGGTGCGTTACGTCAGCGATACGTATGGCGATAACACCGAAACCCTGAAAGTCCCGTCCTATACTCTTTGGGATGCCACGGTCAGTTACCGTTACAAGGATTTCAAGTTCCAGGTGGCGGCCAAGAACCTGGAAGACAAGCAGTACGTTGCGACCTGTGACTACTACTGCTGGTACGGCGACCGTCGCAATGTTATCGGCAGCGTGACCTATGCCTGGTAAGAGTCATTACCAATCCATTCCGCTGCCCTGTGGGCAGCGGCTGGATGTGTTTGAACAGGCACTGGCACCGCAGTGGCGGTGCCAGTGGGATGATCAGGATCTGTTAACGGTGGAACTGACCGACGGCATCGCCCGTGTGGTGCAGTCTTGCCAGGAACCGACGCAGCTTCTGCGTGCTGCTTGGGCGTTCTTTTGTCTCGCAGCCGGATATGAACACCCTGCAGTTTGAGAGCGGTTTTAACGCTGCTTTCATGATTCAGGAAGAGAATCAAACAGCACGGCTGGAACGCGACATGTTCTGGCAGCTGCCCGGTGACTGGTTAAGCAGGGCGATGCCTTGCCGTATCCGGTCACCATGATCATGGATGAATCCGGCCGGCGTCACCCACGACGCCGCGCCAAGCCGGCGGGGAAGTGTACCGCCGTTTTGATACCGGTATTCAGGCGTGGGTGTCCTGCGCACGCTGGATATTGAGGAAGACCTGCACCGTTTCATGCGCTGGCAGAACAGCGAGCGTGTGGCTGCCTTCTGGGAACAGAGCGGCACCCTGGAAGAGCATCGCGCTTACCTGGAGAGCCAGGCGAAAGAGCCGCGAGTGCTTAACCTGATCGGTTGCATTGATGATGAGCCCTTGCCTACTTTGAGGCGTATTGGGCCAAGGAAGATCGCATCGCACCCTATTACGATGCACAGGATTTTGATCGCGGGATTCACATGCTGGTGGGCGAAGCCCACCACCGTGGCCCGCACAAGGTAAAGGCATGGCTGAATGCGCTCTGCCATTACCTGTTTCTCGATGATTGTCGTACCACAAGGATTGTGTCCGAGCCACGTTCGGATAACGACAGGATGATTCAACACCTTCAAGCCAGGCGATTTGCCAAGCCAAAGGAGTTTGATTTTCCGCACAAGCGCGCAGCCCTGATGGTGCTGCATCGTGATGCGTTTTTGAGCGTTGCGAGCTGAGCTGAAAATCACGGTTCGGATTTTTCTCTGAACCGCCATGGCGCGCTGCCCACCACTATCCGGCAGCAAGTGGCTGACTGTCCGAATTCTTCGGTGGTCGGTGTATGGATAACCCGGAGGCCGTTCGGCCTCCGCCACATTGAGGACATATCACCATGAGCGTTCATTCTCAGGAATACGATGTCGTTGGTATTGGTTTTGGCCCGGCCAACCTGGCCATTGCCATTGCACTGGACGAGCAGAAAGACCTGGATGGCCTGCGTTACTGCTTCCTGGAAAAACAACCCCGCTTTGAATGGCACGGCGGCATGTTGCTGGAAGGCACTCGCATGCAGGTGTCATTTCTGAAAGACCTGGCGACCCTGCGCAATCCCGCCAGCCGTTTCACCTTTGTTAATTACCTGCATGACAACAATCGTCTGGATTCCTTCATAAACATGGGCACCTTCTTTCCTACCCGTGTGGAATATAACGATTACATGCGTTGGTCTGCCGATCAGTTTAAAGAGCATGTGCACTATGGCCAGGAAGTGATCGCTATTGAGCCGGTGGAGCAGGGTGGTGAAGTGGAGTGGGTGCGCGTTCGCTCACGGAACGCCGATGGCAGTGAGACGGAAATTTTTACCCGTAACCTGGTGATCGGCATTGGTGGTTACCCGAAGATCCCGGCCGTGTTCGCCGGCAAGATGGGTGACAACATGGTTCACTCATCGCGCTATAAACACGAATACGAGCGGTTTGGTCGCCACGAAACGCCGCGTATTGCGGTGATCGGGGCAGGCCAAAGTGCCGCTGAAATCTATCTGGATCTGATGGACCAGTACCCGGATGGCAAGATGGATCTGGTCAGTCGCAGCCGGGCCCTGCACCCGGCCGATGACAGCGCTTTTGTGAACGAAATTTTCGATCCATCGTTCACGGATACTATCTACGCCCGGCCGGAATCCGAGCGGCAGGATTTTCTCAAACGTTTCAGTCAGACCAATTACGCGGTAGTGGACTTAGCGGAAATTGAACAGATCTACGAACGGCTTTATTTGCAGAAAGTGACCGGCAAGGTGCAGCACCGGTTCCTGTCCAATCGCGATATCGTGGGTGTGCAGAACGATGGCACCCGTGTGCTGCTGACACTGCGCAACAAGGATACGGGCGTGGAGCAGACCGAAGTCTATGACGGCGTGGTGTTGGCCACCGGTTACAACCGTAATGGGCATGAAGAATTGTTGTCGCCGATGGCAGGCTGGATGTCCGAGCAAGGTGTGGAACGCTGTTACCGTTTGCCCATGGCGCCAGGCTGCCACGCCAATGTCTTCCTGCAGGGCTGCTGCGAAGAAACCCACGGCCTCAGTGATACCTTATTGTCTATCCTGGCAGTGCGTTCACAGGAAGTGGTCGATGCCCTGATAGAACGGCAACGCCGCCCCGCTGCCACGGCCTGCGCGAGCTGATGATTCCGGCTCTGGCCCCCTTGTTTCAAGGGGGATTTGCTTCCTATGGGCACTTGCTGCGTCTGGCAGAACCTGACGATACAGCAATCCCGTTGAGCGACCTGTTTGATGGACAGCGGTTGCGGCAGTGCCCGTGGCAGTTTCGTCCCGATCTGGTGGACGAGGATGAACGGGCGCTGCTGTCGATCTGGAGCAAATACTATTTTTTACGCCTGATCCCTCCGGTGCTGGCCGCCAACCTGATTCTCCAACGTGAGTTGCCGGTATCGGTGGATACATTGGCAGTGGAATTGGGTGCGGACGGTCTGCCTTGCGTCTTTGTGTTGCCGGATGATGGGCTGCCGCTGGCGACACCCGCAGAGTCCTCGCCATCCTCAAATGTGTCGTTGCATCCGCTGACGCTTTTTGAACGGTTAATGCTGGAAAACCTGCAGCCGGCCATTGGCGCCTGGCAGCAGGCACTGGGGTTGTCGCCTCGGGTGCTGTGGAGTAATGCCAGTCGTTATATTCACTGGTTTATGGGGGAGCTGAAAAATGCGGGATTGCCCGAGATGTTCTGGGCACCGGGCCAGGCATTGCTTGAGCAGCCCACCTTTGCAAGCGGAGATAAAAACCCGTTATTTGGGGCCTATCAGGAACGTTTGAATGCCAATACGGGAAAAAGGCTGACCGTGCGTCGCACTTGCTGTATCCGTTTTCGGTTGCCTGATACGGCGCTCTGCGAAGACTGCCCCAGGTTGTGCCGCAAGGGCATGGCCGCGTAGCGGTTTAACGGGGCAGGGCAATCCAGCTGAGCACGCCTTGTTGCCGTTCGCGCCAGCGAAAGGGGATTGTGGCGCCTTGCTTCCAGTCTGCTGACAAGGTTTTTAGCAGGGTCAGCGAACGCGTGTCCCGTCGTTCTGCGTCGTGGAAATTAAAGCGCTTGCCGGTGATTGGGTAGAGTGCCTTGAACAGACTCTCCTTGGCGGAAAAAATCAGCGTGATGCGATTGGCGCGTTGAATGTCTGACAGCCCTTCAAGTTGTTGTCTTTCTTCAGGGGTCAGTAATTCCCGGCACAGGCGCGCAGCTCGCTATCTCTGCGCTGAGCCAGCGTTCAGTGTCCAGCCCCACGGCCAACCAATGGTGTGCGTCGGCCACCATCACCTCGGCGATGCCCTGGCTATGGGTGATGCTGCCCAGGGTGCCACCAGGCCATTGCGGTGATCTGTCCCGGCCCAGGGCAGGCAGGCCGGGAACGCCCAGCATGGCGAGGGCTTCACGGGCACACCAGCGGCCTGCCAGATATTCGCTCCGGCGTTTGGCCACGGCGGTGGTCAGTGAAGACGGCAGGGGAATCGCTGCCTGGTCAAAGCTGTCGTCGCAAAGGCGCTCGGGGGCATAGTGACAGCCCACGCGGATCAGTCCGGTGGCGAGCTCTTCGCGGTGCAGGTGAGACAGGCATGCAGGGCGGTGGAATAATGACATGATCAGCAGATTTCCCGGTTGCCGGTACTATAGCAGAGGAGCTAACCGCCGCGTAATTTGATCCTCATGGGAATGTGACAACTGTTACACTGGACGCATGTATTTCCTTGCCACCTTTGCCACAGGCTGCCCCCGTGAGTGACTCTTCCTTTGCTTCCTTGCCGCTGACTGCGGGACTGCTCGCCAACCTGGAGACGCTGGGCTACATGAACATGACCCCGGTGCAGGCGCAAAGCCTGCCGCTATTGCTCAAAGGGCATGACGTGATTGCCCAGGCCAGCACGGGCAGTGGTAAGACCGCGGCGTTTGGCCTTGGCCTGCTGCACCCCCTGAACCCGCGTTACTACGGTTGCCAGGCGCTGGTGCTGTGTCCGACCCGGGAGCTGGCCGATCAGGTGGCCGGGGAGATACGCCGGCTGGCCCGTGGCCCCGGCAATATCAAGGTGCTGACGTTGTGCGGCGGGCGTGGTCTGGTGGCTCTGGGCACGGTGCTGGGCACGCCGGGTGCTCAAACATTTGAGCAAAGGCACGCTGAGCCTGGAGGGGTTGAACACGCTGGTGCTGGATGAGGCGGACCGTATGCTCGACATGGGGTTCTATGACAGCATTGCCGAGGTGATCCGGCAGACGCCAGCACGTCGCCAGACCCTGCTGTTTTCGGCTACCTATCCGGCAGGTATCAAACAGCTGGCGGAAACCTTCATGAATAATCCCCAGCATGTAGAGGTGGAAGCGCTCCACGGTAATAACCAGATCGAACAGCGCTACTACGAAGTGGCGCCCGCTGAGCGAGAAGAGGCGGTGGCCCGTGCTATTGCCTGTTTCCGG
>UEXL01000548.1_pt1 | contig 10285 bp, 18 predicted proteins | sample 1796671 | NCBI WGS metagenome assembly UEXL01 (sample SAMEA4772471, study PRJEB27181) | metagenome
TATAGCGCTTATCGGAATGCCAGATTTCATCTTGCTGTACGTTATATACTACTTCTTCAGTCTGAACCTTTGTCCCCGCCTTCAAGCTTAAAGAAGAGGCTTGATAAATGTTCAGAGTATTCGTTTTCGGAGAGGAGCTCTGACTGCAAGAAGTCAGCCCTATCAGTAGCAGCGTTAGAACGCTGGCTGCGAAGTTCTTCGATTTCATTGATTAATTTTGTTCTACGTTCACGTGACTCTCTCATCTTATCAAAGTACAAGCTTTTATTACGTAATTGAAAATACGCACTAGCAGCTGTTACTAAAGATTTAAGTAGGCCAACCATTATTTTTTCTTATCAGCTTCTTTAGCAGCTTCCTTAGCAGCAGCCTTTTCTTTAGCTTTACCAATATTAAGAGCGAGCAAGTCAATAATCTTATATGCTTTGGCTAAAAATGTACCTTCCTTAGGTGTAGGTGTAAGTGCTGCGATAGATGATGCGAGAACAACAGCTGCTGCTACTACTCCGAACCATGGCTGATCTTGTACAAATTGTATAATAAATTCCATAACATAAATATTTATGCTTCTAACACTGGAAACCTACGCTAAACACCATAAATAAATTCATGACCTTAAAAGATCTAACAAAGAAAATTCAACGCTTGGCCGGAGCAACCGCTGATGGTATATACGGTAAAAATACAGCACGTGCAATTATTGATGCTCTAGATAATGGAGCAATTACAAGTGAGAAAAAATCTACTGCTAATAAGGTAGACGGTAAGTTTGAAGAGCGTGTTCGGCCTACTCCTAATAAAAGTTCTTCTAAGATTAAACCTGAGGGTGTTGTACTACATCACTCTTACGGGTCGTATGCCGGTGGTGTTAGTTGGATTCTAAATGATACATCAAATGTATCCTACCATGTATTGATTGATACGGATGGTAGTCGGACTAGTTTTGCAGATGATAATGAACGTGCATGGCATGCTGGTAGGTCATCGTTTAATGGTCGTGGTGGTTGTAATGGATTTATGCTCGGTGTAGCATTTACCAATGATACTAATTCAAGAGAGCTTACTGATGCAGAGGTTGCCTCTGCTGTTGAGTATATGGTTCCACGTTTTGAAAAATGGGGGTGGCCAGAAGACCTTTCTACTATTACAACTCACCGTGAAGTATCACCAGGACGTAAGACAGATCCTGATATAAGAGCTGAGACTAAAGTGCTCGATGCTCTTAAAGCGCATTTTAACAAATAACATTATGATAAAGAGAGAGACAGAAAACAAAGTTCGGGTATGTTGTGGTAAAAAAGGCTGCCCTACAGTAGAGAAGCTTGACGAAGATAGCTATAAAGTAACTGACGATGATGGTAATACTATCATTGTTAAAAAAGAAGAACTACAATTGATGGGAGATGCTGTTCGTACTATTAACGAAGACCAGCAACTTTTAAATGGATAATGGCTGATATAGAAGATAAGAATCTAGAAAACGTAGAGGGTAAATTTTACGTTGACGAGCAATGTATAGATTGTGATCTATGCCGTGAGACAGCACCTGATAACTTTGAAAGAGAAGAAGATGAAGGTTACTCTTACGTTTATAAGCAACCAGCAAATGATGAAGAGTTAGAGCTCTGTATGGAAGCATTAGAAGGTTGCCCTGTCGAAGCTATAGGTGATAATGGATAGATTGTTATTATTAACATTTGCAGCATATGGATTGTGTCATATTTTAATGTATGGCACAATCTTAAATGCTCCACGTAAATGGTTAACAACTCGTTATAAATTTATTGACGAGTTATTAAAGTGCGCTCTATGCACCGGGTTTTGGTGCGGGTTAATAATTAAGCCAAATATTTTATTCGCATTATATAGTGCTGCTACTTGCTATATACTACACCTTATTATAGAGATACTGGTTAATAAAGCTTATCCAGATTAATCTTCCTCTTTATGTAGCTCTTCTTTTATAAACTTTCTAAGATCTGCTAGCATTAAAAGAGCGTATGTCATACCTTTACCTTCTGCATCATCCATTAGTTCTGCTATTTTATGCAATATTGGATTTTCTTCTTCATCAGCAATGACTGCGGTAATTCCACTACCAGTCAATCCCATCTCATAAGGCCTAGGCGCACTACCTGCATATGCACCTGGTAATGAACCCTTTCTATATGATGGCTGTCCTTGAGCAGGAGAATATTGACCATTAGAAACAGCTTCAAAGCTCTCGTAAATAGTGGCAAGGTCTTCTGTATAATGACTCATCTATATTATTTAATTGATTATGCTTAAATAGCACTTATAATAAGGTATGGAAAAACGCAAAGTTGAATATGAAACTATCGACTTTCTTTCTAAAGCTCTTGCTCTACGCTTTAAATTGAACGGTCGCACCTTTACACATGTTATTGGAGTCTCACGAGGTGGGTTGTTACCTGCAAAAATTATATCATATATTTTAGATGCACAATTATTAACATTTGGTGTATCATCTTATAAAGGAAACAAACAAACAGATGATATGATTGTTACACAAAATATCGACTTCGATGCTTTGCCAGAAGACTCTCGTATTCTAGTTGTTGATGATAAGGTTGATACTGGTAATACAATTAACTTCATGCGAAAGACAATAGGTGATCGATTTGATTATGTTAGGTATGCAGCTATTTTTGCAGAGAAGAGAGCTACTAAGAAGGTAGATCATTATGGAGTTGTATTATCTGACCATACTTGGATTGATTTTCCCTGGGAGTAGATTAAAATATAATATATATAATGAGTTCTCGTAAAATAGTATGCGCAGTATCCGGTAAAGCTTATACCTTTGCAAAGGATTACTTTGATAAAAAGGTATTAGAGTATGGAGATGAAGATAGTTTAAAGAAATACTTTATAACTCGTAAGGTTAAAGGTTATTTAAATAAAGGATACTCTGTACAAGAGATCAGAAACATATTAACTACTGATGATGAATCGCTACCAGGACCCGATTCACAAGACATGAAAGACATGATTGAGTTCCATAAAATACGCAATACGGGTACTAGGAAGAAACTTTCAAATACTTTGAACTTTGCTACACATAAATCCGATCCAGCGGTGGCTGCGTTCATAAATACTTTAAGCCAATATGAAGAATAACAATAAGTTTATCGCAAGGTTGGGCCGCAATAATACAATACGTATTTTTGAAGCTGCAACAGGTCGTTTAATGAGAGAAATCCTCGTGAGCGATAAGATTTGTGATAATCCGGTCTGTGAGGAGGCCAAAGTGAGTGTAGAGATCATCTCTGAAGGACAGAAGTATAAGGCAATTTACAACCTACCTAATGGTAGTTTGCAGTCTAAAGAGCTTGTATAATAATCTTATTAAATATATTTAACTAAGAAAGATTACATTATAATGTCAATTTTCGAGGAACAACTGTCTCGCAAGCCTAACCATTATCCATGGACAGAGCAATTTATTGAGTCTATGCATAATGGATTCTGGACTGATAAAGAGTTTTCTTTTACGTCTGACGTTCAGCAATTTAAGACTGAATTAAATGATCAGCAGAGAGAAATTATCGTAAGAGTATTATCTGCTATCGGTCAAATTGAAGTAGCTGTAAAGAGCTTCTGGGCTAGATTAGGTGAAAACTTACCACATCCAGCACTTCAAGATCTAGGCTATGTTATGGCTAATACAGAAGTTATCCATAATAATGCTTATGAAAGGCTTCTAACTGTACTTGATATGGAAGATATCTTTGAGGAAAACCTTAAACTAGATTTTATTCAAGGCCGTGTCAACTATCTACGTAAGTATACACATAAGTTTTATAGTAGCTCTAAAAAGCAATACCTATATGCTCTAACTCTATTTACTTTGTTTGTTGAGAATGTATCTCTCTTCTCTCAGTTCTATGTTATTAACTGGTTCGCTAGATATAAGAACGTTTTGAAAGATACAGATCAGCAGGTAAAATATACTCGTAATGAAGAGAACATACACGCTCTTGTTGGTATCAAGATTATCAATACAATTCGTGAAGAAATGCCTGAACTGTTTGATGAGGAGCTAGAAGAGCGTATTAGAGGAGAAGCTGTTGAAGCATTTAACTCTGAGGCTAAGATTGTTGATTGGATGATTAACGGTATTAAAGAGCCTGGTTTAGATGCACCTACTGTAAAGGAGTTTATCAAGAATAGAATTAATGCATCTCTAGAGCAGATTGGATTTAAACCTGTATTTGAAATTGATCATAATCTTCTAGAAGCTACTATGTGGTTTGAAGAAGAGCTACTTGGTAATAATATGACCGATTTCTTTCACTCACGTCCTGTAGAATACTCTAAAAAGAGTCAATCTTTTGATGAAGATGACTTGTTTTAATTAAAACGTAGTATACAATAGTAGAGTAACATGAGTGATATTTATTGGCTTAACGACGATTCGCGTAAGTTTCTCGAGAGAGGCTACTTACTACCTGGTGAGACACCTGAACAACGTATCGTAGATATTGCAACTAAAGCGCAAGAGTATTTAGGTATTGAAGGTTGGGCAAATAAATTTATCGATTACATGCATAGAGGTTTCTATTCTCTATCTTCTCCTATCTGGTCTAACTTTGGTAGAGATCGTGGTCTACCTATCTCTTGCTTTGGTTCTTATATTCCTGATGATATGGAAAAGATTCTAGGTAAGGTTGCCGAAGTTGGCACTATGTCTAAGGTGGGTGGAGGTACTTCCGCTTACTTTGGTGATGTACGACCCCGAGGTGCAGAGATCTCAACTGGAGGTACGTCTACCGGTGTTCATCACCAGTTAACTGTTTTTGATGCTCTTACTAATTATATCTCGCAGAGTAATGTTCGTAGAGGTTCTTTTGCTGCTTACCTTCCTATTGATCATGGGGACATTGAAGAGTTCTTAGGTATTCGTGGCGAAGGTAACTCCATTCAAGATCTATCTATTGGTGTTACTGTAAGTGACGAATGGATGGAATCGATGATTGCTGGTGATAAGCAGAAGCGAGGTATATGGGGTAAGTTATTAAGAAGCGTTATGAGTCAGGATATCCTTATATCTTCTTCTCTGATAATGCTAATAATCAAGCACCACAAGTATATAAGGATAAAAATAAACGTATTAATGCTTCTAACCTTTGTACAGAGATCTTCTTATCTACAGAAGATGATGAATCGTTCGTTTGTGATTTATCCTCCCTTAACTTAGCTAAATGGGCTGAGATTGTAGAAACAGATGCTATTGAGATACTAACATATTTTCTTGACGCTGTAATGACTGAATTCATTAATAAGACAAGAGGTATTAAGAATATGGAGTCGCCTCATAAGTTTGCAGTCACGCAAAGAGCGATAGGTATTGGAGTTCTTGGATGGCATTCTTACTTACAACAAGAGAGTATTGCTTTCGAATCAATGGAAGCTAAACTACAGAACTCTGTTATCTTTAAAACTATTCAAGAAAGAACTACTGCTGCTTCTAGATTAATGGCACTTGAGTATGGAGTTCCTTCTCTTATGGAAGGTTACGGTTTAAGGAACTCTTGCTTAGTTGCTATTGCTCCTACTACTAGTAGTTCCTTTATATTAGGACAAGTTAGCCCCTCTATAGAACCACTTAATAGTAATTACTTTACTAAAGATCTAGCAAAAGGTAAGTTTACCTATAGGAACCCTGAACTTACAAAGGTCTTAAGGAACTATGATAAAGATGATACTTCTACATGGAAAAGTATTCTAACTAAGGGAGGGTCAGTTCAACACTTAAAGTTCCTTACAGATCATGAAAAGGAAGTCTTTAAGAACTTTGGAGAGATATCTCAAAAGGAAATTCTTATACAAGCTGCACAGAGACAGAGGTATATTGATCAAGGACAATCTATAAATATGATGGTACCACCGAATACTAAACCTAAAGAAGTAAATGAACTCTTAGTGTGGGCTTGGGAAAATGGTATTAAATCTCTATACTATCAGCGTAGCGCTAATCCTGCGCAAGAGCTTGCACGTTCTCTTAACGAATGCTCTACATGTGAGGGTTAAAACTCTAGCTTTATTAGTGTTATAACATAAATATTATAACACCTACATATATGATTGACTTCTTAAATGCAATACAATTTACTTTAGGAGCATTTACAGATGACTGTTTACAGTTTATTCAAGATTTTTGGTATGGTATATTTTTACCATTTGTAGGTTGGTACTTTAAAAGAGAACATAGTAAGCGAAATAGTAAACAAGACCCAAAAGACCCTATTAATGCTACGCAGCTCGAGTTACAATCACAGGTACAAGGCTATATAGAGAATCTTTTAGATGCATTAAAAGCTGATAGAGTTATTATCCATAAATTTCATAATGGTGGTAAATATCATACTGGTGTTAGTACACAGAAGATGAAGCTTGTATACGAAGCGACTAAAAAGAGAGGTCGACGAATTATAAATGAGCTAGCTGGCGGTGCTTTTGTTTTAGAGAAAATGGGCGGTATATTGAAGAAAGTGGTTGATAATAAATATCTCCACCTTATAATGAGTACGCATAGAGAAGAGTTTAGTATGACACCATACTTTCAAATTATGGAAGATGATGATGTTGCTGCTAATCACTTATCTATTTTAAGATCGAATGGAAAATGGCGCAATATTGGTTTGCTCAGTATTCATTTTTTCGAACCAAAAAAATCACTAACTGCAAAAGAAGAATTAATAGTATCGGCTGCGCGTCGAGATATATCTTTGCTGCTAGTTGGTGATACTAAAGGCTACCCAGAAAATCAACTATGAAGTGGAAATATACTAACCAACAAGAACTAGGAGAAGGTGACGAAGAGTCAACAGCAGCAATCGAAGCCTTACTTGCAGGAAAAATGAATGTAGGTGGTGGCGGAGGAGGTGGAGCTGTTAGAGCTATTGAAAATGAAGTATACTTTTATGGTGATGTTTCAGAATCTAATGCTCTAGAGCTTAACTCAACACTACATGCTGTAGATAAAAAGCTAGCAGTTTCAGGACAGTTCTTGGATGTTAATCCAATTATCAACTTACGTATTAATTCTTATGGTGGTTCACTCTTTGCAGGGCTAGCAACACTAGATACTATTCGCAACCTTAACGCTGAGGTGCATACATATATCGATGGTGCAGCTGCATCTGCCGCTACTATTATTTCAGCAGCTGGTACAAAGCGCTATATTGGTAAGTATTCTAAGATGCTTATTCATCAACTTTCTTCTGGTATGTATGGTAAGTATACTGACTTAGAGGATGATATGGAGAACAATAAGCACTTAATGGATACTATTAAGGCAATCTATAAAGAGTATACCAAAGTACCAATGAAGAAGCTTAATGAGATTCTAAAGCACGATCTTTGGTTTGATGCAAAGCTATGTCTTGATCTCGGTCTTGTAGACGAAATACTTTAGACTTTTGGGGGTGTAGCTTAACGGTGAAAGCAGTCGACTCATAATCGATTGAGTGTGGGTTCGATTCCCTCCACCCCTACTTAATTCTATCTACGTCTTGTGAGGGGCTTGCAGGTATTGAAATCCCCCTTCTCTATACCACCGTGTCTATGATTAAGCAATGATACACTACCTCCACCTGCAACTATATCTCCTTTAGCTCTTATTCCATAGAAACCGCATGATATAATACTTCCCTCAACTCTTAAATCACCGGTGACATGTAAGTTTCCTGTAAAGACAGCGCAAGGGGTAACGTAAGTAATTTGCTCTTCAGCTATATTATTAATATATGGTGCATTATGTGTAATTAACTGACCACTATCAACAAACACATCTGTATCTGATACTATAGTTACTCTACCACTATCACCGATAGTACTACCACCGATTGCTACTTCCGCACCTCCAATTGTATATCTACCAGTAGCAGCAATACTAACATCTCCAGCAGATTTAATACCTACCCCACCAGCACCGGCATTCATTCGAATTTTAGTCCCAGCTGATATAGTAACATCACCAAATGGAACTGCTGAAGCTGTATCCTTACTTTCATACACTGGAACAGGTTGTGTTTCTTCAACCGCTTTACCATCTTCCACTTTATAGTTTTTAGTTACTGACCTACCATTAGGAACGGTAATACCAGAATCAAAAGATGCAGTACCACCACCTGCTTGTAAAAGTATATGCTTTGCGGTTAGCAGTTTTATATTACCGCCTACACCCATATCAGATTCTATCTCTGCTAACTTACCTGACTTTTCAATCATTATATCCTGCACACCTTCTTGTGCCGGATTCTTATTAAACGATCCACCTTCTACTGAACCGTCTTCTGCAGGAGTACCATCGATTAGATATTCTGCGTTTGTATTGTTACCAAAGCCACCATAAGCTAATTCAGGACCGGCCTTTGCAGCTGCAATATCTTGATACTCTTCAAACCAGTTATCGTATAAAGGATTAGTAAAGAACGATGGATTGCCAGCTATTAGAGTAAAATCACCAAAAGATTTTTCTTCTTTGTTACCTTGTGATTGAACAAACGAATCTCCTTTTGTTGTGGAAAATTATCACCAAGAATATTCTCTTGCTTATTATTAGTTGCTAAAAGACTTATCCCTTTATTCGTAAAGTTTAAATTATCACCAGATTGATGTGTTAACATCCATCTTTCTGACCGGTATTCTCATCCCAGACCATGGCACCAGCACCTGTATTCCAAACACTCTGACTCCTTTTGGTTACATACTCGGTAGGACTCTCTATCTTCTTTTTAAATTCTGAAAGAAAGGGTAACCTTTCTTTAGTTGTTTCTTCTTCGTTTTCGAAATTGATAGTAGGGGTATATCCGCAGTGTTGCTTTCAAGCGCCGCAACTCTTAGCTCTTCATCTATCTTAACCCTAAGATCCGCCAAAAACTCTTTAGACTTAAGATCTTCCGCTGAAGATAGCTCATCCACAACGTCTGGAGCAAATTTTGGATCTGTAATCCTGGGACAAACGGTGGAGTACTGGGTGGTGTTATTGGTTCAGCCATATCAATATAATTTATTTTTATGCTATTTCAGAAATTTCTGCTAAGTTACTATAAGCAACTGGGTAGTTAGGAAATACTTCATCTCTAAGACCAACACCATGAATTGATGTTACATCAGCAGTTCCTGGTACAATTCCTAATATAATAGGTGTACCTCTTTGCCCATTTAAGAAGCTAATTAAAACAGTAGCACCTACACTTGGTAGCGACATCACACCTTTATAAGCATTTGATCGGTTATCAGGACTATAAGCCATACCTGTAACATTCACCCCAGCTGATCCGATACTATTACCACCTACAAACCCGTCACTTACATGTGTAAAAGCAGCTGCCGGTGGCTGTGCATTTAGGTCATTAATATCTCCAGAGTCTGCAACTGTTAATATATCTGTATTAGCATTGTAAGTTGCACCGGATCCAGACCCCATTACTGGCTGCATAACATATGCATAAACATCAGTACCAACAACATTTAATGTATCCTCTGTAAGAGTGTTTTCATTTGTAGCCCCACGTGGTTGTAAAAAACTTTCTTCACCAGATGGAGTTATACCAGAAATATAAACCCTTACTCTATTTTTTGGTTTAGTATCACTCTCCATTAATAGATCGCTATCATAAACAACCTTACCTATATAAATCATTAAACATCTTAAAATATATTAGACTTACTCATTACCCGCTCAGCTCTACTTACCTCATAAGCTGCTTTATTAATTGTGTTGTTTATTGCACCAGTAGGAGATGCTATCTTATCAGAAAGTTCATTTGTAAAACTACTTATACTTCTAAGCTTCTTACTAACCTTAACTGCATCTTTTGCTGCAAAATTACTTAACGCTTGACTTGTTATACAATTTAATAGAGTAGCTGCAGCAAAATTACAATTTTCCTTACTTTCAGAAAAGTTTTTAATATCTTTTACTCTAGTTTTTGTATCCTCATAAAATCTCTACCTTTTCATAAACTCCACCTAAAGATGAAATTAACCCAGTAACAGAACCAATAAGACTATTAATAGAACCGGTAATCTTATCTACTACACCACCGATAGAGCCAATTATTAAATCACTAATAATATCTTTCTTGAGATTACCTATAACAGCATCTGTTATTTTAATGTTACCTATAAGGCTTCTACCAAAGTCAGGTAACCCTGCTATCATAGAAGGTATACATAATGCTCCTTAGCGATAGAGTAAGACGATCTGCTTTACTATTTGCTGCATTAAGAAGATTACCTACACTACTAATAA
>UEXL01000893.1_pt1 | contig 10244 bp, 20 predicted proteins | sample 1796671 | NCBI WGS metagenome assembly UEXL01 (sample SAMEA4772471, study PRJEB27181) | metagenome
ATGACGATGGCGACTATGAGGAGATGATACCGAAAATGTTCATCGAAAATCTAAAAAAATAAACTTTTTATTTGACAAAGCAGCCCTAACACAATAAGAGTATAATATAACCCGAACTGAGAGGTAACAAATGAAAGTAGGCGATTTAGTAAAGACACATAACGGGAACCTTGTCCTGATAACGGAGATAGGAGAGGATTGGTGTAACATTTTGTTCTGCGAGTCAGGCTATCATAGAACCGGATTTCCCAGAGTTTGGCTTAGGAGGTTAAAATGAAAGTAGGTGATTTAGTGACATTTGGCGGAATTTATAAAGGTGATGCTGTTGGTATCATCATTCGCTGCATTCCCGGATGGTCAAGAGCAAAGGTTGTCGTGTGGATGGACGAACACAATGCAGCTACCCAGAGAAGAGCTTGAAGGCGATGCCATGAAAGTAGGAGATTTAGTTAGATACAGATCATTTCCCGATATGTACGGGATTGTTGTTGAAGTTAGGCCAAATGCTTGGGTAGGAAACCAAGTGGCTGTTAACTGGGTTGAATCCGGCAGATGGCGCAGCCACAGATTATATTATGCACAAGATGAATTGGAGGTAATCAATGAAAAGCAAGTTTAAAGAAGGCGATTTGGTCGAGCTATCCGCTGCCGGTAAAAAAACAGACCAGAATAAAGAATTGGTTGGAGGTTTCGGGTTTATCGAAGCAGTGCTTGTAAATAGTGAAAGGTGTGGCATGTCACCAGCTTATCCAATAAAATGCAAGTGGTGGAAAAAAGATATGACGGTTTGCAATGGACACTTTAAACCTTACGAATTGAAGTTTTATAAAAATAAATAAACTTTTTTCTTGACAACTTAAACGAAACATCATAGTGGATATATGTAACCTAAAGCATTGGAGGATAGCAATGCAAATATATGGAAAGAGAAATGACAAGTCCTACCGTACTACCCCGAGGTGCGGGTATTGCCGCCAAGAGGGGCACAACCAATATCAATGTCCCGAAGTTGCCAAGGACTGGGCTTCTTGGAGAGACTTCAAGGTTCCTGACAAAAGACAGGCTGGTATATGAGTCGTCACCACCCCAAGTACTGGGGTGACTGGTATGAAAATGCCAGACAATCTACAATGAACAAGAAAGACGAAAGAATAAGCCAAAGACCGCCAGAACCAGAGCAGCATCTAAATGCGGATTCTGCGGCTCTTATGAGCATAATAGGCGACACTGCCCAGAGATGAAAGAGTTCCTACAAAAATGCTACAAAGCCAACGAGAACTGGCGACTTGCCGCTTACAAGGAGCTTGTGGAAGAGCGTGGGATTTGTGTTGGGGCTGCAATCGAAGTCAAGAAGCGGGATGGTTGGGGTTCAAATGCCAAGATAGTATCGGAAGTTGGCTTGATTACCAAAGTTAACTTTGAAAGCCTTAATGTAATGGCTGCAAAGTCTACTTATTATAACGGAAACGTCGACCCTTACACCTGTTCTCTCGAAGTACACGCTTTGGTCGACGGTCAGGAGAGGAATATTAAAATCCAGACGACAAAAAACGGAGGATATACCGATACATGGCTAAAAGAAGCCATCAAGGTTGATTCTAACATCATTGTGAACGCCTCTTCCGGTTATTATCAATCATGGAACCTTGAAAAGGTTTTATCCCGGTCAGAGCACCCTTTAGATGAAAACTGGGTAAAAGATTATAAGGGAGCGTTTGAACTATTACTAAAAAAACGCTCAAAAGAGCAACTTGATAATGATGGTATAACCTACCTTATCAATGAGTGGTCAAAAAAAGTTTAAAAAAATATTTGACAAGTATTTGCTAACGAGATAGTGGATATATGTCACCAAGACAAAACAACTTAACCTAAGTAACTATTTACTTTACAACGCAACAAATCGGAGTACATTATGAGTACAGACTTTAAAACATTCAACATCATCGTCAACCCTGTTATCTCTGCTCGCTTTCCTGTCCTTATTCGTGGTCGTCACGGTATCGGTAAGTCTGAGTTGGTCTACCAAAAAGCAGCAGACCTTAACTTGCCCATCATAGAACGTCGTGCTTCTCAAATGACAGAGGGTGATTTACTTGGCCTTCCAAAGGTAGAAAACAACGTCACAACTTGGCTTGCACCCGAATGGTTGCAGACTGCTTGCAACGAACCTGTCGTCCTTTTTCTTGACGAAGTGGATAGAGCTACTACTGAGGTGCGGCAAGGTATCTTTGAGCTATGCGATTCTCGTAAAATCGCTGGTTATACCCTCCACCCGGACACTGTTATCTTTGCTGCTGTCAATGGTGGCACGGTGCCCAGTATCAGGTCGGAGAGATGGATCCAGCAGAGCTTGACCGCTATACCGTGTTCGATGTAGAGCCAACTGTAGAAGACTGGCTTGATTGGAGTCAGGGCAAGGTAAAGCCTTATGTCTGGGACTTCATCAACAATAACCACGGCCACTTGGAGCATAAAGACGAGTTCGAACCTAACAAGAAGTACCCTTCTCGTCGTAGCTGGGTTCGCCTTGACAAGACCCTTGGTGACCTCGATATTGCTAAGTTTCCTCACCTCCACACTCTTGTAGAGGGATTCGTAGGAATGGAAGCGTCCACCGCCTTCATCGACTTTGTAAAACATTATAAGTTCCAAGTATCGGTAGAAGACATTTTAGATAATGGCAAACTTGAATTGACCAAGGACTTTGATAATCCCCAACATCTCGCTCTTGTTCAAAAGATGAAAGAGCAAAAAGTATTTGAGGAAGCCATGAATGACACACGGCTACAGAACCTTGCGGACTACTTTATCTCCCTACCTTCCGAGATTGCTATGACAATCTGGACTAACATCGGACAAGCTAAGGTTGCAGAGAACATCACTGGCTTTCACGGTGCTGTATCCTCTGACGGCCAAAAAGTTAACTTACATATTGTAAAGTTAATGAATGGTAAATAAAAAATAAACTTTTTTCTTGACACTATCTGCAAAACAAGTTAGTGGATAGTGTAACCTTTCCTTATGGAGTTTTTGCTATGACTAAAAAAGAACCTTTTGACCTTAACCTACACACTTTCGCTCTACTTCGTAGCGAACCCTTCTTTGCTGCGTTATCCCGTCGGATTACCAAGAAGGTCACAAAGGCAATACCCACCGCAGGTGTCAAGCTAAATGAAAAGACCGCACAATTCGAGATGGTATATAATCCTGAGTTTTTCGAGTCCCTCACTGATACCCATATCAAGGGAGTTCTGAAACACGAGTTCTACCATATCATCTATGAACATGTCACAGGTCGCCTACCCTCCGAGGGTATGTCAATCATGTGGAATATCGCCACTGACTTGGCTATCAACAGTCATCTTAAAGATGAACTGCCTGATATGGCCTGTGTTCCGGGTCGTGATAAGTTTGAAAAGTACCCTACTGGACTGAGTGCGGAGGCCTATTACAAGATGTTACAGGAAGACGAGCAGTTCAAGAAAGACCCTAATGAAGGGGAAGATGGCGAAGGCGGTGAGGGTCAAGGTGGCGGTATGCCCAACTCGCTCGACGACCACAGCGGATGGGGCGAAGCATCCGACGAAACCAAGGCAATGGCCAAGGAGCGTCTACGTCAAGCGGTAGAAGATGCAGCCAAGGAAGCTAACCAGCGTGGTTCTTGGGGTTCGGTATCATCGGAGATGCTGAAACAAATCATGGATATGATTACTCCTAAGGTTGACTGGCGAAAAGTACTACGTTACTTTATCAAGACCTCTCAACGTGCCAATAAACGCTCGACTGTCAGGCGAATCAACAAGCGTTTCCCTTACATTCACAGCGGAAAGAAGGTAACTCGTCAAGCCAAGATAGCCATATCTATCGACCAGTCCGGCAGTGTGAGTGACAGGATGTTGGCTGCTTTCTTTGCAGAGCTTTCCGGACTGGCTAAATACGCAGAGTTCACCGTGGTTCCGTTCGATACAGAGGTTGGCGAAGACCACGTCTATGTATGGAAAAAAGGTAAGAAGATGACGTGGGATAGGGTAATGTGCGGTGGTACATGTTTTGATGCACCCACAAAGTACGTCAATGGTCGTAACTTCGACGGACATATCGTGCTGACCGATATGTGTGCTCCAAAGCCCGTACCATCGAAGTGTCAGCGCATGTGGATGACCGACCAGCAGGGCAAAGACTCCCAGTACTTCACAACCAACGAGCGAGTAATCGTCATAGAACCCGATATTTAGGACTTTAGCCCTTCTACCCTACCCACGCCCCACCTACACACTAAAACAAGGAGATAAGCCCATGATGACAGGCAGAATAAGCAATCACAACTACAGATTAATGTTAGAGTTATCAAAAACAAATGGAGGAAAGGAAAGTCAAGGAGATAGAAAAGTCCGGTGACAAGGACATCAATAAAAAAACTTAAACTTTTTTCACTTATTTATTTGACAGCAGAATCATAACAACACGATAAGAATACTATACTAACCCAAACCAACGAGTTAAGAATGAAAGTCATAATCGAACTTGAAGTAAGCCACCCTGAGAAGACGACCCCGCAATCCATTAAAGAGGCTGTTTATCAATACTTGATAGACCTGATAGATGACGACTCACTGGACTTCGAAGTTAAAAAATAAACTTTTTCACTTATTTACTTGACAGCTTAAACTAAAGACGATAAGAATACTATACCAACCCAAACCAAGGAACTAAACATGAAAAGAACAAATAACATGAGCGTAGCTACAAACTGGGCAATGAACTTCGCAATACAAAGCCACAACGGACAGTTTTCAACAGATGGCCAGAACCTTTACAGTTATCGCCAGCTTATCGGAATCACCTAAGCAATGGCGACAAGGTAGCTTTAAACTACATGAGTCGAGGTGGCGGTTGTTACATAAGCAATACAACAAGCCAGCACGTTAGCTTGGCCTCTCGAAGGGCAGACCAGACCATGAACCCAGATGTAGCCAAGGAAGCTGGCTTAATCAATAAAATATAACTTTTTTCACTTATTTACTTGACAACTTAAACCAAATCCTATAAGTGTACTACACTAACCCACTACCCAGAGGCAACATGCCAAGTAATACTAAAAACAACCAATGGCGACGAAACGAAAAGGTTGCAATCGCCAGAGCAACCCGACTATCGGATAAACTTGAGGAGATATTATTCGTTATTTACAACAATGAAAACGACCAGTACGACATTGTTAACGAGCCGACCCTATACCATTATATAGAAGAGTTCGACCTTGACATGGACATTATAGCGGAGATTGGATAACATGAACAAGATTTTAGAAGATATAGCAATAACCTTTTTGATGGGTATTTGGGTATTTTTTGCTCTTATACTCTTCCTACCCTAACCCTCGGAGATAACTATGCACGGTATGAACAGAGATATTATTGATTCACTTATTAAATATGAAAATGGCGAAATGGAAACAATAGAGGAACTAACGAGCTTTTTTCAAGAACTTATCGATGCCGGTGTGGTTTGGCAACTACAAGGCCATTATGGCAGAACAGCGATAGCCCTGATTGAAAAAGGATTATGCACACAAACTTAAACTTTTTTCACTTATCGTGTTGACAAAATAAATGTAACACGATAAGCTACTTACATAACCAAAAACATCGGAGTTAAACATGAGCTACAATCCAAAAACAAGCTATCAAATCGCCTATAATCAGCAACTTAAAATACAAAAGCAACTTCCCTCCCATGCACAACGTAAAGCCTTTCGTAATGCTGTGGCCTATAATCAAATGACACCAGAGCGTCAGTATGCCGGTGACGGCATTAATGCTGGTTCGCATGGCGTTAGAGTTGACATATCGGTAGACCCCAGAAGGCCTATTATACATGTTGAAGTTGACGCTATAGAGTCCGGTTTGTTCTTTCGTTGCGAAGTCGAAGGCAATATCGTCATTCAAGAAGTGGCGTTGTAAGCCAACAATAAACTTTTTTCACTTATTTGTTTGACAGAATAAATGTAACACGATAAGTTACTTATACTAACCAACCTTTTGGAGTTTTCACTTATGCCTATCACTTACTACACTAACAACGAAGTTCTCTCCACCAGCCATATCGGATGCGTTATCAAACCCAACGAAAAGAATATCGGGCTATGAGTGACGTTTATACCGATGCGGACTATGCTTTGGTCTGGCTTCCTGAGAGCAGAGAACAGAATGGAAAAGAATAAATATTCTTTACATGGGTTGCGATTCTCACGGTGTTATCGAAGTAGATATTCATGATGGAGAGCATGCAGAGGACTACGAGATTTTCCTATTCCTTGAGAAGGAAGCAGAGAAAGCCCGCAAAAAAGCCCAGCAGAACAGGGATGCAAAGGAGGACTCAAAAGAATCCGGAAAGGCCGCATCTGTAGGGCTATCAAGGGTCGTAAGGTTCCCAAAGGAACAGAGGGTACTATCTTCTATGTCAGGGGCAACCGCATAGGCTTTAGCGATAAAGATGGAAAAGCCCACTGGATAAACGACGACCAGATAGAGGTTATGTATCGTTCTTGGGATTACGAGCCTTCCGATAGCTGGAGGAAAGAATACAAGCGTTATATAGCCCTTGACTGCCGGGATGCACAAGCCGCCTATGCCAATAGCAACCACAACTAACTTAACCCAACCAACGGAGACTAAACATGAAAATAAATAAACCAGTAATAATGGCCGCACACGTTAGAACCACAGACAACAGAACAACTATTGTCTTTTCCAATAACAAGCCAAAAATGATAATCAAGGTTCGCCCTACCTTATCAGTTAAAAGTTAAACTTTTTTCACTTATCGTGTTGACAGGATAAACCTAACACGATACATTAACTATACTAACCAACCAAATCGGAGTACCCTTTATGATTCAGTTACCCTTCACTTATTCTTATACCATCATCAATAACATCTTGACAATCATTTTTGACTTCTCGTCTATGTCATACACTGACTTTAGCAGTATCAAGCGTGATTACTTCCAACAAGGCTTGGTCTTGAATGAATCTGGGTTTGATATGAACTTTTCGTCAGGACGCCGTGTTCAGACCTACAAGATTGATACTAAACGCTTCGCCTCTGGTGGTGATTCGAGGCTAAGACTGATACCTTTTTCGGGTGTTGTCAACCTTCGCTTGATGGGACGTAAGGTAGCAGAGCACAACAAAGCAACCTATCAAGTCGGTAGCTCCGCATACTTCGACAACGAGTATCAAATCGAGCTATTCTCTGGTAACGATATTCAAGGTTGCATTGACCACTTAGAAGTACTAAAGAGTAACGACCAGAAGGAGTTAGAAGGAATCATCTATGATATGGAAAACAAGACATGGCTTGATAACTCTGGTAATAGCTCAATGGTTAGCCCGCCAAAAGCGGGAATGAAAGAGTGATAGCCAACCATGACAAGTCGATTGCTCACTTCATCACAGAGCAGAACAAAGTTAACGGATTAACCCAAGGAGTGTAACCAATGAAAAGCAACCTACATAAGCATTATTCAGACCTGATTATAGCTAAAGACGAGAGAGACTGGATTTGTGGAGGACAGGGAAAGCTAAGGAATATATGCAACCGATATAACCGAGCCGTCCGTCATAAATGGAAGCAACACTTAAACAACCAAACCATAGGAGATACCCATGAATAAAGAACAAATAAAAGAACGCTTAGAGCAAATGAAAGAATGGTTAGAAGGCATGAAGGAAGATAAGATAGAGGCATCCGCTTTCCATGAGGAAGACAGCGAGTTTATGACTGACCTTGACTTCGATATTCTCTTGTGCTCTGCAACCATCAATGACTTAACTAAACAACTGATAACCAAAACCAACCGATAGAAGGAGAGCAAGTAATGAAAACAGGATTTTATTTTATAGGATGTTACCAGACAAAGACGGGAAAGAGTATTTTGGAGTTGATTTGATTGAAGGAAGCTATGAATATTATGGAAAGCTCTATATACACAGAGCGGTCGACTATAAGCGTAACCCTCAGAAGTGGAAAGTATCCCATGTTGATTCGGGGGCTTGCATATTGCCCGGCCTTGACTTGGCTTCCGCTCGGATGTTAGCTAAGAAGCTGCAACCTTTTAAGATATGGGACTTGCGGACGTTTGAAGAGGTTAGAGATGCCTGTCAAGGTGAGAACCCGGTCTATGCAAAGGAAGTGGAACAAATCAAATCAATCCGTCATGAACGGGCTTAACTTAGGACTGAGAACAGATGAAAAAAAAGATTATGAGGAAGTATAGGAATAGAGTAAAGAATAGAGACAGTGTGTATAACTCTTAAGTATGATCCCAAGATGATAAAGACCTCATAGCTGGAGAGGTGCTTATTATAAGAGGATGGACGGATAAGGAGTTAAAAGCTATTCAAGCTGTTGTATATGTCAGGATGGTATAGATGGATAAGGAAGGATGGAAGTGTTATTGAATGTTGATAGCTGCTATTACCCTACCCTATGACCTACCGCCCTGCCCCCTACCCTGTGGGCGCGCCCCACCTGCCCCTTGCTTGCGTAAAGCCTGTATTTGAGTGTGTGAGTGTGTATATGGGGTGTGTACCTGTTTATGCCTGTAATAGTGAGATCCATATTTGGAGTTTTATTTATTACAAGTTCATATCAGTTAATAGAGAGTATATGATGCGAATATTTTAAATAGATTTTAAATGCACAAAAAGCCGGATACAAGGCTGTTTTTACAAAAAAAGACAATTGCGCTTATACGTATACGTCCGAGTGTCACGGGCATAATATGAGTTACCCACTATATATACATGAGCGTGTAATGACACCATATACCTACAGCATAAAGGAACGCCAGATAAGACAGGAAGATGAAAAGCCTTAGATCTGATTAACAGTACAATGAGCATAACAGCATTACAAATGTTTTTAAATACAAAACAAAGTTTATCCCTTGCTTCTCATACAGCGACCTAAGATGATTGAGGCGAGGGGATTCTGCGTTTGATTCCCACGGAACCGGAGCTTTTTTGCTTCCTCAAAATACTTGACATAACTCTTATGGACTTGTCAGTAGATAAAAAAAATACTTGACATAACTCTTGTAGACCGAGAACACCGGATATAAGGGGATCTTAAAATACTTGACATAACTATGGGATTTTATTGCAGATTCTTGCTATATGAAAATCTTGACATAACTATGGCCTTTTTGCCCTCAGAATAAAGAATCGAAAAAGATGAAAGAAAGTTATCCAGTTTAAAACTACATTATCGCCAGATTTTAAATAAACTTGCCCAAAATTGTTGCACCGGATGGCCACCATGTTATATTATAGTATGGAAAAACGAAACATGTTTTGAAATAACTCCTTGCAAGTCTCTCAATAACTCTTGCGCCCCCGTCAAGGATGAGCGATTTTACTAAGCGACGACCTTCTGACCGACTACCAAGAAGATTTTAAAATGATTTTTTTTACTATTTATTCAACCGTGCGTATAGCACACTAACAACCCCGACTCAATGGAGCTTCCTATGTCATGTATCATATCCCCTAACCAAACCCTCGGATTTGGCGTTATTCTAAGAATCTATGACGAAAACGATTTAATCGTCGATATTATAAACTGCCATAACCGTGCTACAGCAGAGTACATCTTTCGTAACTATAACCGATAACACAGGACTTTTTATGCAGTACGCTAAAATCACAGAACGAAAACAATCCCCATTCACAGGGAACCTTTGGAACTACCTTACAAGCGATGGCTACACTAAAAGGTCGGGTGCTCCGACCAACTTGATGGTCAAGATTGAAGGGTCGAATCGTTGGTATCGAGTTTATCAAGTTTGCTTTTCCAATAGTGGAACAGACTTTATCAAGACTAAAGAGAACCCTTTCCTTTTAATCCCCTAACACAGGACACTTTATGATAGAACCAGAAACCCCGTTGCAGTCGTTCTTTGCGGCCTTCATGTTTTGCTTAACCATTTACCTTTTAATGTTCTTATAGGAGATAACCATGGAACAAACTACATTATCAACCGTTATGGAAAACGCTACAAACCTCGGAGCTTCCGTCATTCTGAACGCTTATTTCCAAGAGATAGACCAAGCGGAACCAACCGAAAAGTCCCGACTACTCGAACATGTAGCGGCACTCATATTAACCCAACCAATCACAATCGAGGCATAAACTTATGACATCAACTAACTTCTTAGATCCCCAATACTACGACA
>UEXL01000286.1_pt1 | contig 10238 bp, 13 predicted proteins | sample 1796671 | NCBI WGS metagenome assembly UEXL01 (sample SAMEA4772471, study PRJEB27181) | metagenome
CGTATCACCTTCATCCAACCCGAAGGGTTAAACTTAAGGAGTAGGAAGATGGGCGATATATTCTCGCTAATGAATGAGGAAGTCGATGCCGGTAAGTTCGACGGTGTGAGAAGGGCAGTGCGCTGTCTACTTATCCGCCAGTCTATGAAGATCGATGAAGAGATTGCTTCAGAGCAGTATCTGAAGGATCTTAAATTCAAAAAGAAAAGTAAACGAAGACATTCCCGCTCTTATGCAAGAGATGGGTGGACAGTATTACCGTGGACGGTAATAAGGTTGCCTTACGTCAGTTTGTTCACGCTCGAATAGCAGAAGACAAACGTGACGAAGCTTTCCAGTGGTTACGTTCCATTGGTGAGGGAGACCTAATTAAACATGATGTAACTGTTTCATTCAAAGCTGGACAAGACAATGTTGCCGGATCCGTAGTCGCGGATCTCGAGGAGCAGGGTTTGGATCCAGCCCAGAAGACGCATGTGCACCCGCAGACTTTGAAGGCTTGGGTGAAGGGGCGTATTGAATCAGGAAAAGAGATCGACTTTGACACCTTCGGTGTTTTCGTCGGAACCGAAGCCAAAATATCGAGGAGTTAGTTATGAGTGTTACTAGTTTTACAGAGGATCAAGAATTAGAAATATTTGGTGGTCCATGTCAATACGATGTTTCGATACCGCTTAAAGTAGTTGTGGATTTTTCCGAGACTGGTTTGGATTGGAAAGATGCATTGCGAGAAGAGGTACGAAAAAAGATTATCGAACATGTAAATGAAGATTATTTTGGGTATGAATTTTCAGGGCCATTCGCCCCTACAAACGGAGATGATCATGGCTGATACAGCAGTAGCAGAAGCAAAGACCACAGCAGTGGCAAATATCATGGACGATCTGTACGCAAGCGCAGGTCAGGGCATGGAGACAATTGGTGCAGACGATATGCAGATTCCGTTTCTACGGATTCTACAGCCGCTGTCACCACAACTTTTGAAGACAGACTCTAAGTTTATAAAGGGTGCGTCGGCAGGAGATATTTTCAACACAGTAACTGGTCAGTTCTGGGAAGCAGACGCTGGCATCAGTGTTTTGATGTGCGCCTACACCACTAAATTTTTGGAGTTTCAACTTCGAGATTCGGGTGGTCAGTTCATGGGTGAGCTAGATGCAGGTGACCCTGACATCCGCAAGACCGAAAGGAACGGTTCGGCTGAGATGTTACCTTCAGGTAACGAGCTTGTTCGATCCGCGCAGTTCTTGGTTTTAGGTGTCGACAGTAACGGTGCCACAACGCAAATGATCTGTGACATGAAGAAGACACAGATGAAAGTTGCAAAGCAGTGGAACACTCGTCGTGCGGGGCTAAAGATTATGCACCCAGAGAAAGGCTTGTTCAACCCACCGATGTGGGCTGTGCCGTGGAAGCTGACATCTGTGCAGGAGAGCAACGACAAAGGTTCGTGGTTCAATTACTCAGTCTCTCAGTTAGAGATGAGCGATGTACCGCAAGCTGCGATCGTCGAGGCTCGTGATCTGTACAACTCATTCAGGGCTGGTGATATTAAAACAGGTACTGGTGAAGATAAACGGAGCGAACCCGAAGGAGCAGACGTACCGTTTTAAACCTCTTGGGGTGGTGTTACTCCCTTCACCACCCCAAACCAACTAGGGGCAAACCATGACCTATTTAAAAAGGTTCATGGCTGCGTTTGAAGGATTTAGCGCGGCGCATGGACAGACACAGATATCGAATGAGAGAAGGGCTGGCAAACAAAAAGCCAAGTCGTTCATTGTTCGCAAGCCGTTGACGATAGAACTTATCGAAGGACACATAAATGGTTCTCACGGTGTAGGCTCTATCCCGATCAACGAAGACAACAACTGTAAGTTCGGTGCGCTAGACATCGATCAGTATCCACTGGATCTGGTGGCACTGGACAAGAAGCTTCGTAAGATGAAGGTTCCTTGTGTGGTGTGCCGTTCAAAGTCTGGTGGTGCACATATATTCTTTTTCTTCCAAGACTACATAAATGCAGGAGAGTTCCGTGATAAAGCTTCAGAGATTTCTGCCGTACTTGGTTACGGCGGCTGTGAAATTTTCCCAAAGCAAGAACAGATTCTTGTCGAGCGTGGTGATGTGGGGAACTTTATTAACCTGCCGTACTTTGATGAGAAACAAACTCTCCGCTACGCGATTAAAGAAGACGGAGAGCCAGCGTCGTTAGAAGAATTCCTTGACCTTGTTGACGCGAGGGCTGTATCACCAGATGGATTTGTTGGTTTGACATTTGGTAAACAGGTTGACGAGTTTGATTGGGCCCCCTGTCTGGCATGTATGTTCGGACAGGGGATTCCCGAAGGCACACGCAACACAGTTATGTTTGCAGCAGCCGTGGGCTGTAAGAAAGAGCAGCCCGACAACTGGAAAGCAAGACTCGAAGAAATTAACAGTAAGTATTGCACTCCTTCCCTGCCAGCGTCAGAGATCGTAACGATCCAGAGCCAGCATGAGAAGAAGGAGTATGGATTCCCGTGTGATCAGGAGCCACTTAAAAGTTTTTGCAACAAGACACTTTGCAAAACAAAGAAGCTTGGTATTGGCAGTCATGTATCGAACATGGATGTGTCGGGGTTATGTGTTGTTAAGTCGGAGCCGCCCGTGTGGTTTTGTGATGTAGCTGGGCAACGTGTCGAGCTAACGACTGATGACTTGCAGACACCACAGAGATTTCAAAAAGCTTGCATGGAACAGATCCGCAAGATGCCGCCCCTGATGAAGATGGATGCTTGGCAGCAGATAGTTTCTATGATGATGGAAGACATGAGCGAGATCGAGGTTCCAGAAGAGCTAACATACAAGGGTCAGTTCATGGATCTACTTGAAGGATTTTGTGACGGCAGGGTGCAGGCTCAGTCAGCGGAAGAGATTACTCTTGGTAAGCCATTCACCGACGAAGACAGCATGACGTACTTCAAGATAGAGGCTCTGATAAAGTTTCTTCGGAACAACAAGTTCGAGACATACAGTCGTGGGCAAATACAAGAGCGATTGAAAGAGCTTAACTCTGGTGGGGCGGCTAATGGTCAGAGAAGGTTTAAGACCACAAAAGGGGATAGTAAGCCTCTTCGTGTGTGGTGGGTTCCTGCGTTCAACCAAGAGGTCCAAGTTCCGGGGATCGAGGTCCAAGGTGATGAGGTGCCGTTCTAATGGAAACAACCATCTTCGGACCCCCGGGCACGGGCAAGACAACACGGTTGATTGAGATCGTACAACAGGAACTGGACAGCGGCACTAGGCCAGAGTCAATAGCATTTGTTTCGTTCAGTCGTAAGGCGGCAGAAGAAGCTCGAGAGAGAGAGCAGCGTCAAAGCTGAATATGGATGTAACCCAGATGGTTTGGTTTCGCACACTACATAGCTTTGCGTTTCAGGTGTTGGGGCTACAGGTTAAGCAGGTATTGAGCGGTAAGGACTATTCTAAGATAGGTAAATTACTGGGGCTTGAGTTCACATCCAACTCATCTGCAACGATGGCTGAAGGTATTTTGTTTAGACCCGGCAAAAGTGGTGATGCGTACCTTTCCATAATTCAGATGGCGAGGGTTAAAGGGATTAGCGTTGAGGATCAATTTAATGAGACCGCTGACCGCAGGCTACATTATCAGCAACTAAAGTTGGTTAACCAAGTGTTGAATGACTACAAAAGAAAGACGGGCAAGGTAGACTTTGTAGACATGATCGAGAACTTTATCGAGCAGGGCGAGTGTCCGTTGCTCGATGTCTTAATTGTGGACGAAGCACAGGATCTTGTCCCGCTTCAGTGGCGTATGGTGCATGAAGTAATGAAGCTCAATGCCAAGCGCATATACTACGCTGGCGATGATGATCAGTGCATCTATTCTTGGATGGGTGTGAACGTAAGAGATTTCTTGGGGGCATGCGATAATAAGATAGTATTAAACAAATCATATCGTCTTCCCATAGCTATACATAAAGAAGCAGATAATTTAGTTAAACGCCTGCAAACGAGGCAAGAAAAAAACATGGTCAAGCACTAAAGAAACTGGAAGTATAGTCTGGCATCGTGATATCATGGATGTGGACATAACAACTGGTGAGTGGCTAATCCTTGCTCGTACCAATTACATCGCCAACAGAATCGCAAATGACCTTAAAGAACAAGGGTTCCTGTACTGGCGTGAAGGTTCCGGTTGGTCCATCTCTCCAAATGTATTAACAGGTATCGAGGTATGGTTAAAACTATGCAAGGATCAGGAACTGTCTGCACAAGAGTTGAAGAAGCTGTCCACCTTACTAACGCCAACCATAATTACAAAGGCTGGCAAGAAAGTCCTCGCAAACTTAGACCCCGAACAAACCTACAGGCTAACCGACATTCAGAACCAGTGCTCCCTGTTAGCAACGAAGGAGACACCGTGGTACGAAGTGCTGCGGGTGAGCGAGACAGAGAGAATATACATTACATCAGTACGTCGTATGGGCGAGTCTATTTTGACGGGGACCCCGAGGATCAAGATATCGACGATTCACAAAGCAAAAGGTGGCGAGGCGGATAACGTCGCCCTATTATTAGATTCATCTAGAGCATGCGCTGAAAGCCTCGATCAGGACTCCGAAGTTCGGACGTTCTACGTCGGCTTGACCCGTGCTCGAAAATCACTACACCTTATAGAATCACAATCACATTATGGATTCCCGCTATGAAAACACGCGAAGACTTTCTTAATAAAGCTGAAGAGCTAATCAACGGTCCGAGGGCCAAGGAATATGGGCCAGCTAAGTTTAACCATGAACGTATAGCAACCATATGGAGCGTGATCTTAGGCAGGTGCATAACACCAGAGCAGGTGGTCGCTTGTATGATCGGGTTGAAGTTAGCTAGGTTAGCCGAAGATTCAACAAAGGATGACTCATGGGTAGATATCATAGGTTATGCCGCACTAGGAGGAGAAATTGTAAATGACTGCGATGATTGCTGACGGATTTGATAGAGCTATACTTGGTATAGCTGAGAGATGTGGGGATGATAACGTGTTGGCGTATGACGCTGCCAAATGTATTGAGATCCTTGTAGAAGAACACGACATGACGCATGAGGAGGCGGTAGAATACTTTTCGTTTAACGTATCAGGTGCTTATATAGGCAAAGGAACGCCTATATTTGTTTGGACACAGAACGCTGTAGAAGCCTTGGAGCGAGTAAATGAATGATAACCAGATTAATTTTCTTGACATAGATGTAAAAGAAGCTGCGCTTGGGTTCGGGGATGATGAGTGGGCTCCGCCGTCTTCGTTCCCTGACCTTACAAACTGTGAGCGGATAGCTATTGACTTGGAAACCAGAGACCCGAACCTAACTACGTTAGGGCCGGGGTGGTGTAGGGATGATGGCTACGTTATTGGCTACGCTGTGGCGGCTGGTGACTTTGTTGGCTACTATCCGGTGCGCCATGAGGATGGCAACCTACCAGAGAAATCTGTAGTCAACTGGCTCAAGAAACAAATGGCAACACCCAACATAGAAAAGGTTATGCATAACGCTATGTATGACCTTGGTTGGATGCGTTGGGCAGGGATCGAGGTCCAAGGTCCGATAATCGACACCATGATAGCGGCTCCCATACTGAACGAGAACCGTAGGTACTACAACCTAAACTCTCTGACGGGCGAGTACCTTGGGGAGTACAAGAACGAGAAGATGTTAAAGGCTGCGGCTGCGATGTATCATGTCGATCCCAAAAGCGGGATGTGGAGATTGCCGTCAAAGTTTGTGGGCAGCTACGCCGAACAGGATGCTGCGGTGACCCTACGTCTTTGGGACAGGCTGCGTCCTGAGATTATCAAGGATGAAGTCAGCAGCATCTTCGAGCTAGAGTCCAGTCTCCTGCCGTGCCTGCTAGACATGAAAACAAAGGGCGTTCGGGTTGACATAGATAAAGCTGAATTAGTCAAGAAAGATTTAAAGAAACGAGAGGATATTTTACTTAAACAAATAAAGGAAGAGACCGGGGTCGCTGTCTCCCCTTGGGAAGCTGCATCTATAGCACGAGCGTTCGACTCTCTTGGGATCTCGTATAAAAGGACAAAGAATACGAATGCTCCCTCCTTTACAAAACAATTTCTTGTGAACCACACGCACCCAATTGCACAGAAAATTGTGAAATTGCGTGAATTTAACAAGGCAAACACTACCTTTGTTGAGACAATCCTTGAACATTCGTGTAAAGGGCGCATTCATTGTGACTTTAATCCTCTTCGTTCTGATGAAGGTTGGCACGGTAACCGGGCGATTTTCTTCAAGCAACCCCAACCTTCAGCAAATCCCGGCGAGAGATCCAGAGATCAAGTCATTGATCCGTGGGCTGTTCCTACCAGAAGAAGGGACAAAGTGGGGCAGCTTTGACTACGCTTCTCAGGAGCCTCGATGGTTAGCGCATTACTGCGCTCAACTGACCGGAGTAAATCGTCACCCTCAAATTGATACTGTAGTTGAAATGTATAAAGAGGGCAACGCTGACTTCCACCAGATGGTGGCAGATCTTGCCGACATAACCCGTAAGGAGGCCAAGACTGTAAACCTTGGTATTATGTACGGTATGGGGCGCAAGAAGCTGGCTGGGGTAATGGACATCGAGGAAGATGAAGCCAAGACATTGCTTGAAAAGTACCATGAGAGGGTGCCTTTTGTGAAAGGTATTGCAGATCTAGCAGCCGGGACAGCAGCTACCAACGGTGCTATCCGAACATGGCTTGGTCGCAAGTGCAGGTTTGATATGTGGGAGCCTAAGTCTTTTGGCTATAACAAAGCATTGAAGCTCGAGGAAGCTGCCAAGGAGTATGGCGGCAAGGGTATGATACGTCGTGCCTTTACATACAAGGCGCTGAACAAACTGATCCAAGGTTCGAGTGCCGACCAGACAAAGAAAGCGATGGTGGACTGTTATAAGGAGGGCCTGCTTCCTATGTTAACCGTACATGATGAGCTTTGCTTTAGCATCGAATCTAAGGAGCAGGCAGATAGGATAGTTGATATCATGGAAAATTGTATCCCGAAACTTAACGTACCATTTGAAGTTGACATGGCTTTGGTAGATAACTGGGGAAGTAGAATGATTGTAAGGTTATCTTACGCAGAAATGTTGCTGGCTGTGCAAATTGCAGGGCAACAACAAGTTCAAAACTTTAAACAAGGTCGTAAGGCAAGGTATGGCGCAGCCAATGATTTTGGTTCTGCTGTTGGTTTGTGCTTGACAGGGGGTGTTGGGTGAAATGGCAGTAGCTAAAGCTTTAAATAAATTTTGGACGGGTAACGTGGGGCAACATGGAACCACAGATGTGGGTGGTAATAACGGGGTTGAAGTTCGGACAAGAACAGAAAAGGGAAGAAATTTAATTCTTCACCCCAAAGACGACGACGATAAAAAATTCGTGGTTGCAATTACTCAAGATGCTCCAGATATATTATTAGCTGGTTGGTGCACTGGAAAACTGGGGAAAAAAGAAGAGTATTGGCAGACGTTCACTGGTAGGCCCTGCTATTTTGTGCCCGATAAAGCACTGCAACCAATAGAAACTCTTGTGGAGTGAAAAATGATGTTTGAAGCAATGATATTAGTGTGTCTGGTTGTTAATACATCAGACTGCAAAGTGTTCGAGGACATTCGTGGACCGTATGAGACCATCGGTCAGTGCAACGATCGAGCAGCAGAGATGACCATCGAAGTGATGAACAACCCAGAGTTGTCTAAGTTTGTGGTTAGCGGAGCTAGGTGCGATAGGATTTCTGGTCTGAAGACGTAACCGAACAGGTTTCGCCCTGACAACAGTCATCGATCACCGCCTTACAGTAGCTGCACTGCCCATGACCATGCACTTGAATCACTTTTAATGGTGCTTGACACCTCGGACAGCGATTCTCAGGGCCTTGAGGGTATACTGGTACGTTCATCTTTACTGAGGTCCACGAGAATCGATGTTTTTATTCAATGATTTCAGTCTTTTGCTAGATCACGAATACGCTTGACCAAACGCTTGGCCCGGTTCGGAACCTGATCATGCCACCGCGAATCGACCATTTCGTCTGCCATTTTGTTCCAGTCCCGGGCATCGCATCCAGCTTTCATGCCTTTGAACTTGGATAGGCGAGGCCGACCCATGTTAAACATCATGTTAGCTATAACGTGCTGACACTCTTCGGGCAGATCATCGAAGTCATCGTACAATACTTTGCATTCGTCTATGGTCACGGCTACGTCTAGGTTGAATGCTTTACGCACTCGCTCCTCAGACACCTCTGTACCAATGGGTTCACCAAACTCCGAGTCTGCCTCGGTGATGAGGTGACCAATTCCAAAAGTTGGTAAATTTAAGTGATCTAAATATATGGAATACTTGCAGCCCTCGTCGTCTGCAAGTTCCACTCTTAACTGATCTTTGTTCATCATACCGTCCTTGAAATCTGTGCATTTTTTAGCAGCATTGATCGGGTTACCGCCACCAACAAGCTGCTGTTGAAGCTGCTGGTTGCTGGCGATAGAAACTGGTGCGGAGGTTGACAAGGGGCTACCAACCTCCGCTTGCGCTGCCACGGGAGGAGCCGAGGCTGCGGCAATTTGTTGTGGTTGCTGTACTGGTTGTGCTTGTGACAAAAGGTCCGAGGTCCAAGGTGGGAGTTTCTTCAACCTGTGGTTCTTCATCAACAGCGTCCGTGTACTCACGCTTTCGTTGATCTCTCAAATAACTTCTTATCTCTCGCCTAGCTTTTCTGTACTCACCAATTGTACCGTTGGCTCTCATCTGCCGTTGAATTGAGTCCGACAGCATAGGTATTGGATCATATTTACCACGAACCACTTCATTAAAGCCAGTCACTCCTGCCTGTTTAAGCTTTCTTCGTATTACGCTCGGGCTTAATCCAAGTGTGTCCATATCTTTTATGATGTTATTAAAGTTATTGTAAGCTCTAAAACGTGCTTCGTTGGCTGACTTAAATGCATTTACAATATCATTAGAAGTTACATTAGCTCTTCTTGCCACACTGTTTACAATATTAGATGACTGAGTTCTGGCTTTTGAAAACTCGAATCCCTTGTAGGTTAGGCCCAAGGGAACGTCAGCAGTGTTTTCAGTCACTCCAGTGAACGCTCGAGACAACTCTTCTGTGAAATCTCTTTCAATGTTTCTTCTATCTTTTATAGATATACCTGTTTCTTCCCCCATATCCAAAGCATTCACAAGACCACGGATCGTATTACTAGGCTCCACAAAACCAGTAGCGGTGAGCTCACCCTTGAATTTCATGGGTAGTGCGGAAGGAAGTAATGCATTCGCAAGATGAGCAAATGAGTTAGCTGCCTTTTCTCCTGTAGATTCTTGCGGGTTGTACACCTTCGCTCCACTACGACGGATACCAGCCCGTCCACCAATGAGTTGACCTGCTTGTCTTAGTCTAACAATTTCGGTGTTAGGATCAACAACATCTCTTAGAGCCTTAAGCATAATTGATTCTTCGGTAAATGGTTTGACAAACTCTGAAAGAGCACCATTGACCGCTGATCCCACAGCCGTTGCTGAGTTACCACCAGCGTTCTTTGTAGCCTCAAAATTATTAAGAGACCCGATAGCAATTCTTTCCAACAAGTCATACGGGTTAGAATAGCTGTAGTTAATATACTTTGGCATCCCGTTTTCATCTCTACCCGTAGGTATAAGACGAGCGTTCTTTTCCCACTCTGGGGCCAAAGATCTTTGATAGGCTTTCATCTCTTCTTCTGACACACCTGATATGTCATAAGCCATAGCAGACAACGCAGCAGGGGCTACGGTGGTTGTAGTTAGCACACCAGTCATTCGACGTAAGCCAATCTTTTGGATAGCTACGTTAGGGTCTGCCATCTCATCTAAGGCACGAGTAATACTATTAGTTCCAGTACGAATAATCTCAGCCGGGAAGGCTATAAAGTTACCTGTCGGGAGCTTGCGAAGTTGTTTGATAATATCTGGAGATAAGTTGTAGTTAGGCACGGTATCTCTAACAATACTTGCAGCCTCTGCCTCCATTAGTTCATCAACATTTTTACCCGTAGCACTTCTGTTTCTTGTTAAAAACCTTATCTTATCTTCTTCGGGTACATTACGAAGTGCATTTTTAATTTTGTTTAGTTCAAAGGTGTAGTTGTATATCTTCCATATGTTGTCCCCACCTTGATACATGTTCTCAGCTAACTT
>UEXL01000815.1_pt1 | contig 10223 bp, 11 predicted proteins | sample 1796671 | NCBI WGS metagenome assembly UEXL01 (sample SAMEA4772471, study PRJEB27181) | metagenome
TTGACGAACAAACCAGCCAGTCCGAACTGCTATACCGCCTGAACCGAGAATTGCGGCTGGAACCGCAGATAAAAAGAGCTGTTCCACATCCTGCGAATCGAAGGCAACAAAGCCACTCACCAATTCCGCACCCAACACAAGGAGGCGATGGATGGCCTGAAAGTGGCACGAGCCCTGGCCCTATGGTTTCATCGCTCCTTTGGTAAAGCCGGTGCCAGCTTCAAGCCCGGCCCCTTTGTACCGCCAGCAGACCCCAGCGCACAATTGCGACAGCTTCAGAGCGATATCGAAAAGCTACGGCACGACCTGCAACACGCCAACATGGCGCTGGACAGCAGCCAGCAGCTCAGCCAGCTGATTGAGAAAGAAAAGGCCGAGTACGAAGCACTGGCCGTTGCCATGGATGAGGAATCCCGGGCCCTGACCGAGCAGGCCAGACAGCACGAACTGGCGCTGCAACAGCAGCAACAAGCCTACGAGCAAAAAATCAAAGCGCTGCAACAGCAGCTCGCGGAGCAGGGCGAACAAACTGTTAACCATCAGCGCCAGAAGGTGGCCCAACAGACCAAAGCAGCCACCGATACTCTGGCACTGAACGAAGAACTCACCCGCATCCTTATTGACCAGCAATTACAGGAAGCGGGCTGGGAAGCGGACAGCCAGGACATCACCTGGCATAAGGGTGCGCGCCCGGAAAAAGGCCTCTACCGCGCCATCGCCGAATGGCCCACCGACCAAAACGGCGAGAAAGGCCGTGCGGACTACGTGCTGTTTGTGGGCCTTACACCCGTTGCGGTGGTGGAAGCCAAGAAAGAGAACACCAACGTCGCCGGCAAAAATCCGCCAGGCCGAGCGTTACAGTAAAGGCCTGAAAATGGAAACGCCGTTAGTCGGCGTCTGGGAACTGATGGGCCACACCATCGCCTGGCCTGCCGATGACAGCGGCCATTACCACGTGCCCTTCGTGTATTCCTGCAACGGCCGCCCCTATATACCGCAACTGGCGGAACAATCCGGCACCTGGTTCCGGGATGTACGCGACCACAGCAACCTGCGCCGGGCACTGCCGCAGTTCCACACCCCCGGCGGCCTGCTGGATTTGCTGGAACGGGACACGGAAAATGCCGAGAAGCTGTTAAAACACGAGCCCTTCGGCTACCTGAAGCTAAGGGATTACCAGCAGAACGCCATTGTCGCCACCGAACACGCCTTGGCCCGTGGCGTGCGCACCGCGCTGCTGGCTATGGCCACCGGCACCGGCAAAACCCGCACCATCATCGGGTTGATGTATCGCTTCCTGAAAGCCGAGCGCTTCCACCGCATCCTGTTTCTGGTGGACCGCACCGCACTGGGCCAGCAGGCCATTGATGCCTTCAACGAAGCGCCGCTGGAGCAGAACCACACCCTCAGCAAGATCTACAACGTGGCCGAGCTGGGCGACATGGCCGCCGAAGCGGAAACCCGCATACAGGTCGCCACCGTGCAGGCCATGGTCAAACGTATCTTTATGAGCGACAACCCGCCGCCCATTGACCAGTTCGACTGCATCATCATCGACGAAGCCCACCGGGGCTATACACTGGACCAGGAAATGACCGAAGGCGAACTGGCCACCCGCGACACCAGCCAGTATCTGTCCAGCTACCGTCGGGTACTGGACTATTTCGATGCGGTGAAGATTGGCCTCACCGCCACCCCGGCCAAGCACACCAGCGAGATTTTCGGCAAACCCGTGTACACCTACTCCTATCGGGAAGCGGTGGCGGATGACTGGCTGATCGACCACGAACCGCCCATCCGCTACGAAACTCTGCTCACTCAGAACGGTATTACGTTTGAAAAAGGTAAACCGGTAGAAGTCATCAACACCCAGACCGGGGAAGTGGACACGACCGAACTGGAAGACGAACTCAACTTCGAAGTGGATACTTTCAACCGCCGGGTGATCAACGAGAACTTCAACCGGGTGATCTGCGAACAGCTGGTGCAGGAGCTGGACCCATTCGGCGACGAGAAAACCATGATCTTCTGCGCCACCGACCTGCACGCGGATATGGTGAAACGCCTGCTGGACGATGCCTTCAAGGATCTCTATAACGGCCAGTACAACGAAGCCGCCGTGGCCAAGATCACCGGCCAGAGCGATAAAGTGGACCAGCTCATCCGCCGCTACAAGAACGAACGCTACCCCAACATCGCCATCACCGTGGACCTGCTCACCACCGGCATCGACGTACCGCCCATCTGCAACCTGGTGTTCATGCGCCGGGTACGCTCACGAATCCTCTACGAACAGATGATCGGCCGCGCTACCCGCCGCTGCGATGAGAGATCGGCAAGACCGTGTTCCGCATCTACGACCCGGTAGATATCTACGCCGCCCTGCAGGATGTGAACACCATGAAGCCCCTGGTGAAAGACCCCAACATCACCCTGGAGCAACTGGTGGGCGAACTCACTGACGACGAACACCTGGAAAAAGCCCTGAACAGCCCCGGTGAACAAGTCGGTGAAAGCCACGCCGATGTGGTACTCAGCCAGCTCAGCCAGAAACTCATGCGGGTACTGCGCAAGGCCGACAACAAAGCCGAAAGCCGCCCGGCGCTCAAACAGAAACTGGACGAGCTGCACCAGAGCTGGGGCGTGGAGCCCAAATCCCCTGCACACTCACCTGCATAAACTCGGCCCACGGCAGGCCTCCGCATTCATCAAACAGCACAGCGGCCTGCTGAACCAGCTGGCGGAAGTGAAAGCCCTGGTGGGCAGCGATTACCTGCCGCTGATCTCCGATCACGACGACGAAATCCAGGAGCGCACCCAAACCTACGGCGTGCACAGCAAACCCGAAGACTACCTGGACAGCTTCAACGAGTTCATCAAACAGCAGCTCAACCAGTCCGCGGCGCTCGCCGTCGTGGTCAACAAACCCCGGGACCTCACCCGGGAACAGCTCCGGGAAGTGAAACTGCTGCTGGACAACCACGGCTACTCCGAAGCCCGCCTGCAAAGCGCCGTGCGCAACCAGACCAACAAAGACATCGCCGCCAGCATCATCGGCTACATCCGCCGCGCCGCCCTGGGCGAACCATTAATCTCGTTCGAACAGCGCGTAGCTGAAGCCATGGACCGCATCTACATCCAACACAACTGGACCCCGAACCAGCGCAAATGGCTGGAACGCCTGGCCAAGCAACTGGTTCATGAAGTCATCATCGACCGCGAGTTTGTGAACCACCGCTTCGCCGATGATGGCGGGGCGAAGCAGATGAACAAGGTGCTGGGGGGAGCAGCTGGATACAGTGCTGGAGGAGTTGAACGAGGCGATGTGGCCGGAGCAAAGTGCATAAATTTTCGAGTTTTCTATAACCGTGACACGTCACATGCATAGAAAAACGCGGTTTCCTTTGCATATCCACCTCGACATGTATAGATTTCTTGTTTTTCTATACATAAATTGAGAAAAGGACGTTCTGTGCTGCCAACATTACCTTTGGAACACTTGGAGCAGTGGGAATCCCGTGCAGTGCTGAAAAAAGCGGCACAAGCCCACCGCTACCTGGCAGGGCTCAAGGGTGTGGCCGCAACCATCCCCAATGAAGAAATACTGATCAATACGCTGACACTGCAGGAAGCCCGCCACAGTTCCGAAATCGAGAACATCATCACCACCCAGGATGACCTTTATCGCGCAGTGGTGGCAGACGAAGCCAGTGTTTCGCCCGAAACCAAGGAAGTTCAGGACTATGCGGCTGCACTGCGAGCAGGCTTCCGAAGTGTTCGGGAATCCCGGTTGATTCGACTGAGCGACATTCTTCTTATTCAGGAAACCCTCGAACGAAACCGGGCTGGTCTGCGCAAGCTCCCGGGCACCGCCCTGAAAAATCAGGCCACTGGCGAAGTGGTGTATGAGCCGCCCCAATCAGCCCGTGAAATCGAAGACCTGATGGCCAATCTGGCGACTTACATTAACAACAATGACGAGCTGTGCGATGCAGATCCACTGGTGAAAATGGCGATTATCCACCACCAGTTTGAGAGCATTCATCCGTTCTATGACGGCAATGGAAGAACAGGGCGTATCATCAACATGCTCTATCTGGTCGCCAAAGATCTGCTCGACCTGCCCGTGCTCTATCTCAGCCGCTACCTGATTCAGACGAAGGACGGTTATTACCGGGAACTACAGGCCGTGCGGGACACCGGAAACTGGGAGCCCTGGCTGCTCTATATGCTGGAAGGTGTCAGCCAGACCGCCCGTCAAACCATCGATCTGATCGGCCAGATCCGGGATCTGATGCAGCATACCAAGCACCGGATGCGCGACGAGTGCCCTAAAATTTACCGGCAGGAACTGCTGAACAACCTGTTCAACCATCCCTACACCAAAATCGAATTCGTGATGGAGGATCTGGCGGTCAGCCGTATCACCGCAACCAAGTATCTAGATGAACTGGTTAATATCGGCCTGTTGGACAAGACCAAGGTTGGCCGCAGTAACTTCTACATCAATTCACCGCTGATGGCGCTTTTCCTGGAGCGCGCATAACACAAACCGGAATCACCTATGACCAATAACGACATCGTCCAGAAACTCTGGAACCTCTGCGACGTTCTGCGGGACGACGGCATCAACTACTCGGACTACGTCACCGAACTGGTGCTGCTGCTGTTCATCAAGATGGTGCACGAGAACACCGAAGCGGGCACCCTGAAGAAGCATCCGTTGCCGGAAGGCTGTCGCTGGACCGACCTGAACGGCAAATCCGGCATCAACCTGCTGAACGACTACAAACGCATCCTGCTCAGCCTGTCCACCGGCAAAGACGGCGACGGCACGCTGGTACACGACGACCCGCTGATCAGCGCCATCTACGCCGATGCCCAGACCCGCCTGCGGGAGCCGCGCCATCTGGAACAGATGATCAAAACCCTGGACCAGATCGACTGGTTCAGCGCCCAGAAAGACGGGCTGGGCGATCTGTACGAAGGCCTGCTGGAGAAGAACGCCAACGAAACCAAATCCGGTGCCGGCCAGTACTTCACCCCCCGCGCCCTGATCAACACCATGGTGCGCTGCCTGAAGCCGCAACCCGGCGAACGCATCCAGGACCCATCAGCGGGCACCGCAGGCTTTCTGATTGCCGCCCACGAATACATCAAAAGCCAGACCGACGACCTGTACGAACTGAGCGACAAAGACAAAACCTTCCAGACCACCCGGGCCTACGTGGGCATCGAACTGGTGCCCGGCACCCGCCGCCTGGCGCTGATGAACTGCCTGCTGCACGGCATGGAAGGCGGTGCCGAAGGCGTGGTGGAGCTGGGCAACGCCCTGGGCCAGACCGGCGCCGGGCTGGAAAAGGCCGACGTGATCCTGGCCAACCCGCCCTTCGGCACCAGCAAAGGGGGCGATGCCAGCATCACCCGGGACGACCTGACCTACAAAACCAGCAACAAACAGCTGGCCTTCCTGCAGCACATCTACCGCAACCTCAAACCCGGTGGCCGCGCCGCCGTGGTGTTGCCAGACAACGTGCTATTCGAAGCCGGCGTCGGCACCGACGTGCGCCGGGACCTGATGAACAAGTGCAACCTGCACACCATCCTGCGCCTGCCCACCGGCATCTTCTATGCGCAGGGCGTGAAGACCAACGTACTGTTTTTCACCAAAGGCAGCGCGTCGGACAAACACCAGGAAGAGAACTGCACCGAAAACGTCTGGGTCTACGACCTGCGTACCAACATGCCCAGCTTCGGCAAGCGCACACCCTTTGGCGACCAGCACTTAAAGCCGTTTGAGGGTGTGTACGGTGACAGCCCCAACGGCGACAGCGAGCGCAAGGAGGGCGAATACAGCTTTCATTCCGAAACCATCGAACTGCCCGAACACAACGACGAGAACGAAGGCGTTGATCCGCGCTTGGCCCACAGCCGCTGGCGCCGCTTCAGCCGCCAGTGGATTGCCGAATACAAGGGCGACTCGCTGGATATTTCCTGGCTGAAGGATAGTGATAGCGTGGATGTCGCCAACTTGCCTGAGCCGAGTGTGTTGGCGGGGGAGGCGATGGGAGAGCTGGTGCAGGCGCTGGGTGAGCTGGATGCGTTGATGCGGGAGTTGGGGGCTGAGGAGGAGGCTGATGGGGCTAGGGTGCTTTTGAATGAAGTTTTGGAGGGCGTTAAGTAATGGAGTTTTCAGACAGGCCTTCCGCTTGGTTACCGGTAAAGGTGATCGATATTGCGGCACTGAATATGGGTCAATCTCCTTCGAGTTCGGACGTAAACGACTCTGGGGAAGGAATTGCTTTTTTCCAAGGGAAAGCTGAGTTCGGAAAACTTAATCCCACTGCACGAAAGTTCTGCACTGCGCCAAAAAAAATTGCCGAATCCGGCGATATCTTGTTATCAGTTCGAGCTCCAGTTGGGCCTACCAATGTTGCAAACCAGACAACAGCTATTGGACGCGGGCTCGCAGCGATCAGAGCGGAAAATAAAGCAGTCGATCCGAGATTCCTGCTCCATTATTTTCGCTGTATTGAGCCCTGGATGAGTCAGCAGGGAACGGGAACAACATTTAAGGCAGTTTCGGGGGGCTCTTTGAAGGAGCTGAATGCGGTTCTTCCGCCCTTCGCCGAACAAAAAGTCATCGCCGACAAACTCGACACCCTGCTGGCCCAGGTGGAAAACACCAAAGCCCGCCTCGAACGCATCCCGCAAATCCTCAAACGCCTCCGCCAGTCCGTGCTGGCTGCGGCGGTGAGTGGGCGGTTGTCGGAGGAGTGGCGGACCACTCACGGAAATAGCCTAGATTCCTGGCAGCATACTACTTTTCAACAAATCTGCCGCGAGATTACCGTAGGCTTTGTTGGGCGCATGGCTAACCGATATGAAGAATCTGGTATACCTTTCTTACGATCCCAGAATGTAAGAGCCTTCAAATACTCCGACAACAATCTGCTCTACATATCCTCGGAATTTCATCAGGGAAATCTACAAATCCAGGCTTGAGGCAGGAGATTTGGCGATAGTGCGTTCTGGCGCTCCGGGGACAACTTGTGTAATCCCTGAGTCCCTCGGCGTCGCTAATTGTTCAGATCTTGTTATTGCGAGACCATCCCGCGATCTGATCCCGGAATTCGGCTGCATCTTTATGAATTCCGAGGTTGCTCAGAAGAACGTATCAGATAATCAAGTCGGTGTGGCTCAACAACACTTCAATGTTGGCTCAATGAAGAAGATGCCTATTTATCTACCCCCTGCTGTGGAGGAACAAACCGAAATCGTCCGCCGAGTAGACCAACTCTTCGCCCACGCCGACCGCATCGAACAGCAGGTCAAGAACGCCCTGGCCCGCGTCAACAACCTCACCCAGTCCATCCTGGCCAAAGCCTTCCGGGGCGAACTCACCGAGCAGTGGCGCAAGGACAACCCGGAACTGATCAGCGGGGAGAACAGTGCAGGGGCGTTGCTGGAGCGGATCATGGCGGAGCGAGCTGCGCAAAAACCCGCAGGACGGCGAACAAAATTCAGGAAAACAGAACAGGCTGCAAAATGACCAAGGAAATCGAACACTCGACCACTGTCTCGGTCAATTGTCCTGCCTGTTCTGCCGTCAACGAGTTGAATCAGCACCGCAAGATCGAGTGCGAGAAATGCCAGAAACTCATCACGGGTCATAAGTATGGTGCACGAGGCGCTTTACCGGCGGTTTTGGCATTCACTGTTGGCTTCACTGGGTACGGTCTTGTGGATCGCAACTTTCTGGACACCAATCGCTATCCCATGAAACAGGAATACTCGATGGTGAATGCCTGCGCCAACGGGGATTTGGGCGCCCTGTCACGTGAGCGCTATGAGTCGAAGCAGGAAATCTGTCTCTGTGCTGTGGGGAAATTCGTGGAGGCGGTACCATACAATGAGCTTGCCGAGCGAAAGCCCGAACTCAAAGCAATTCTGGATTCCAGTGTGCGAGAATGCCGGTAAAGCGGGGGCAAGTCTGCCCCCGCTTTCATACCTTTAATTAACGTGAGGGCCGATTGTTACCACGCCCTTTACCGGAAGGATTGCCAGTAGTGCTCGGTCCGTTAGGTGGCCGTTGACCACCGGAAGCCATATTCTTGGCAGCCACAGATTGCGCTTTCGCTGCGAAGGAACCTTTGGGCGTGATTCCGCCATGCTGTTTTGCGGTAGCACTCTGAATACGTGCAGCAGCGGCCGGTGACATCGGTGTTTTTGCCTTTTTCATGGTATTTCTCCATTGATGTTTGGTTTGTGTCCCCGCTGGGACAGTTCAAAGATACATAGGGGGTCGGGGACAGATGGGGACTGAACGAACACTGGAGCTTCAGAAAGCAATTGAGTCGGTTATCGCCAGGGTAGGATGGTCACGCAAGGTGCTTGCCCGACAGCTTTATTGGGAGCTGAATGACACTGATAACCCGGAAGAAATAAAACGTTTCGAGGAGCGTCTCAAGAAGGAGTTAACTCGCGCCACAACGAAACCTGAGCTGCTGGAGCATGACCTTGACGTTCTGCGCCAATTACCTGATGTCGAAAAGGCCGGGCTTGTTGTACCGCAGTATGTCGCTACCAAACACCTTGATCCGGATGTTGAGTCAATTTTGATGAATCTTTCGAAGGATCTGTCAAAGTCACTCAGGGGTGAGGGTCACGATTAGAAAATTCGTTTCCAAATATCACGGAACGTATCAGGCCAAAGCAGCAACAACAGCCCCGACTACCAACAGCGACAGTACAACGATGGCTACCTTGTTATCTTTTAAAAAGGATCCGACAAGCCGCCAACCGCTCAGATGATATCGAGCCTGCACGAAATGCCGCACCGAGGCTTCATCAAGCTTGGTATTGATCATGTGTATCGTCAGCCTGGTATAAACAAGCTTTATCACTAGGAGGCCTAATGTAACGAAAAGGGCCACATCCCAAAATGAAGGAAGTGGCAACAAATCGTTATCCGGAACCGGAGCATAAAACGGCCGAGCAATAATCCCAAAAAACAACGAAAGTAGCGCTAAGCCCCAGCCGAAATAGACGCGATTTGTGGAGCGGATCGAATCCTCGATTGAACGGAAATTCCTGGTTCTAGATTCCTGGACCTGGAAAGAGCTACGGAGCGAATCGATGTATCGCCCCTCTCGCTGGTGAACATCACTATCGATCAATTTTCGAGTGTGTAAGGTCGTTAACAGCGAGCCCATATAGCTTAGGATTCCCAGAGCATCGTCTGAATATAATCCTTGCTCTTGAGTCAGCGTTCGCTTGATGTGGGTAAGTTCCCGCTTCAACTGGCACAGCATCTTCAATGCGGCATCGCGCTTGCCATCTCTGGCCTATGGGTCGAAGGATACGATCGTGGTGAGCGAATCCTGCTCAGCTTGATGGTGTTTGTGGGAATGAAGGGAATACTTGATGTAATAGTAGGCTTGGCGGGTGATCAGATATTCTTCGTTGCTGGACAGTAATTGGTGCTGTTCCGTGGGAGTGGAGAGATAAACCAGACCGCCGGATGTCGCCTTGAAGTCCACTCGCCAGAGGCCCATTGCCTCCAGCTCGTCCTTCAGGCGGTCATAACACTGGTTGAGCTGGCTTCGTGATTCATCCCAACTATCAACGTTGCCGTTGGAATGATCAGAGACTTCTTGGGCTTCGTGAATCGTCTGAAACCATGGCTTTTCGCGATTTTCGGCTTTACTGCCTTCCTGTTGGCTGGTTGGGTAAACGTAGACACTGCCATGCAGTTCCCGACTATCCATACAGGCACTTTCTGATGCCTCAGCGAGTACAAATACCCGAAAGGAACCGTCGTACTCATTGTCATTGAGTCGATCTTGCCAGTTAACCTTCGACTGAAGCATGACCCGGCGGGCGTGATGATCTTTCTGAGCCAGATAGCCAAAATTGATGTGGTTGGTTTTGTTGTCCTTGATACTTTTATTCGTAAAGCCGCCGGAAATTCCGGGCTTCATCAATCCAAAATCAAGATGGCCGCTGATACACGGTATCCAGCCAAGATACTGATATTCCATCGAGTAGTGGTCAATCCATTAACCGTTTGTACCAGACAAGCGATTCCATCTGATCGGGGATAATTTTGGAAGTTGTTTTGTGCAAACACATTCCGTGGGACAGGGAGGAACCAGCAGGCTTAACACCCTGACACTCAAGACGGCGGGCTTTCTTCATCATCTTGTTACGGAGTTGCCACT
>UEXL01000724.1_pt1 | contig 10220 bp, 18 predicted proteins | sample 1796671 | NCBI WGS metagenome assembly UEXL01 (sample SAMEA4772471, study PRJEB27181) | metagenome
TAAATAACCGAACTATCATGTGATAGTATAAATAACCAAACGTTTAACTAAAACCAAAAATGACGTTTTTATACACCAGTAGAGATTTTACCTCTACTACACGACCTGATCAAAGAATGATCAACCTTTGGAAACATATAACCACAAAGAAAATTGGAGAATTGTTCAGTTACCAAATGGATTTTTTCAAACAGAATATTTGCATCCAGAAGAAGAAGAATGGATTGATGTAACTAGAAGAGAAACAATGGATGGCGCTGAAGCTGCTATTGATGGATCTATAGAGCATTACTCTAAAAAGTTAGAGTTTCTTAAAGGACCGAAAGTAGTTAAAACCTTCGAGTAAATATTCAAACAAATCATATTAAATTAAATTAAATGCAAGAATTAAAGTTAGTAAAAGAACTGGCTTTTGGCGAGACTGCTAAAAGTCAGATCTTAGCTGGCGTAGAAAATTAACTAATGCAGTAGGCTCAACGCTAGGAGCAAGCGGTAAATGTGTAATACTAGAAGATGGTAATGGATCACCTATAATAACAAAAGATGGTGTAACAGTAGCTAATTCAGTAATACTACAAAAACCATTAGAAAATATTGGAGCAACACTTATTAAACAAGCGGCTCAAAGAACTGTATCAGACGCTGGTGATGGAACAACAACAGCAACTGTTTTAGCACAAGCAATATTGGATGAAGCTAATAAGCATGATCTTTTAGCTGATACTAGAACTATGAAAGAAGGTATAAACTTAGCAGTGGAAAATGTTGTTAAGTACCTTAATAGAAAAAGAAAAAAGGTTAAAGGTAATAAGATTTATCAAGTAGCATCTATATCAGCAAACAATGATAAAGAGCTAGGTAGGATAATAGGCGAAGCTTTTAAAATGGTGGATGAAACTGGTATAGTAATGATGGAAACAAACGAAGATCCTGAAACTGTAGTAGAATTAGTTGAAGGAGTACAATACGACCAGCCATTAAAAAATCACCACTTTATAACTAATAAGGAAAAAGGTACCGCAGAACTAGAAAATCCATTGTTCTTATAATTGAGTCTCAAGTAGAAAATATAAGAAAAATACAAGGTGTATTAGAATATGTTATAAAAAGGATTAAGCCTTTTAATAATAGCAGATGTAGATCCTCAAGTGTCACATGCTTTAGCTATGAATAAAATGAAAGGCAACATAAAAGTTAATGTAGTAGATGCTCCTACCTTTGGAATAAATAAAAAGAAACACTAAACGATTTATGTGCTGTAACTGGAGCCACTATTATAAATGAAGATTTAGGTGATGATATGGATCTTATAAGTGTAGAACACTTAGGAAAATGTTAAAAGTCTATAAGTAATTCTGAAGAAACAATTTTACAAGTTAACTTAGCGAACAATGAAGAAGTTTCTAAAACTATATCTTTAATTAAAAAGCAAATAATAGAAACAAAAAACCCAAATGCATTAGTTAGATATGAGAAAGATTAGCTAGATTAAAGCTAAAGTTGCTATTGTTAAAGTTGGTGCTAATTCTGAAGTAGAACTAAAAGAAAAAGAGATAGAGTAGAAGATGCTATTTGTGCTACAAAAGCTGCTATTAAAGAAGGTATAGTACCAGGAGGTGGTATAGCTTTATTAAATGCTCACAAAATTTAAAACCTAAGTCTATTGGTGAAGAAGTTTTATACGCTATTAAAAAACCTTTTGAAATTATACTAAAAATGCTAGTGTAGAAGAATATGAAAACTCAAATAAAGAGGCAAGGTTTAGATGTGGTTACAGGAAAAACGGTTGATATGGTAAAAGCCGGAATTATAGATCCTTTGTTAGTTACTAAAAGTGCTTTAAAAACGCGGCTTCAGTAGCTACTACTATATTATCAACTGATTGTGTTAAATAATATATAAGAGCATGAAAGCAGTAGGTAAATATATAGTTATTGAACCAATAAAAGAAGTTGACTCTACTACAAAAGGAGGTTTAATACTAGCAGAATCACAAAGAGAAGATATAAGATACAGAAGAGCTAAGGTTGTAGAACCTGGCTCTGATGTAAAGGTTTTAAAAACGGGCGATGAAATATACTATGACAAAGCAGCTGGATTTAAAATTGAAATTAATAAAGAGAATATAAGTTATAAAAGAGTTTGATGTAGTTATTATACTATGAGAAAATTAACCTCATCTGATTTAAGAGAATTTAAATTTTTAAAACATTATAGAATTATACGTAAATGGGCATGCAAAACAAGTGATCTTAATGATGCAGACCTTGAATTACTAATATACCTTGAATCTATTGACTTATTCAATAAAGATGACTTTAAAAGGTACATACTCATATAGCTGGGATAACAGGCGCTGGAACAGATTATTGAAACAAGGGTGGATTACAGTGTGGAGAAAAGAAACCGCACAACCCAAAAATATCACATATATAAAGTATCCTAAAAGTGCAAACAGCTAATAAGTAGAATGTATCGTATAATGCTAGGCGAAGAAGATATGCCTACTAAATTATTTGATAAAAATAGTAGGTATAGCTTTACCGTCATGAGAACAGCTATACGTAACGTAAACAAAGACAAAACAAGATAAAATGGCATATAAACAAAACAACAACCCATTAAAAGGAGCTTCTATGCATGGGTCTCATAATAAAGACAACGATGGGGCGTCAATTGCTTTTCTAGCAGCATTAGGTCCATTAGTAGCTAAAATAGGTGGAGCAATAGCTGGTATAGGTAAAGGGGCTTTGGTTAAAGGAGGTTCTGCAGCTGTAAAAGCAGGTGTGCAAGGAGGTACTAAACTAGCAGCAAAAGGCATTGCAAAAGGTAGTGCTAAAGGTATTACTAAAAAAATGGGTAAAGAAGGTATAAAAAGCATTGGTAAAAAAGTCCAACAAAGTGTTATCAAAGAAGGAGGAACTAAAGCAGCTGGTAGAGTGGCTAAAAAGTCTGCTAATAAAACTGCTAAAACAATGCTTAAAGAAAGTGGAAACGTAACTAAACAAACACTAAAAGAAACTTTAAGCAACGCTAAGAATCAAGTAAAAAACAAAGTTTCACAAAGTGTTGATAAAATAGCCGATGTAACTGATAAAAGCAGAGATGAGATTATAGATATTGGTAAATCTAAGGCTTTAACAGCTGGTACAGGAGCAGTAACTTCTGGTGTAGAAAAAATTTCTGAAAACAAAGACATTGACGTTTCAAAGCTAAAACAAGAAAATAAACCTAAAGATGAATCAATGTCAAGCTATGCTAATCGTACTGGACCTTCAATGAATAATACAGATGCTTTAGACCCATCCAATATAAAAAAGTCGAGTGGATTAAAATACGCAATAGATAATTTTTCAGCTCCTGTAAGTATAAAAGGAATCGACGTTGATGCTGGAAATGTTGTTAGAGGAGTTTTAGCTGGTGGTAAATATATTAAAGACAAAAAGACTAGAAGTAATAGAATAAAAGAAATAGTAGAAAGCAAGCAAAATCTTAAGCAATCTGCTAAAAAAGCAGCTAATGCTAGCTTCATGAAGAAGATGGCACAAGACATGAGAATACAAAATTTAAAAGGATAATATTATGCCAAGTTACGGAGAAAAACAACAACCAGCAGGTAAAGTACTAAAAAGTGGAAAACCTGTAGTAGGTACAAGAACAATGAAGTCAAATAATTCAACTATAACACCAAACTTGAAAAGTATTGACAATATACCTTATAAGGGCAACGCTGTTCTTAACGCTCAGAAATAATGCTTAGCGATATAAAGCTCTATATATTAAATGCTTTATCATTTGGTATAACCATGATGGATTGGCTGGAGCCTGTGTTAAAAATACTTTTGCTAATAGTAACTATAGGTTATACTGTGCATAGATGGACAATACTAAAAAATAAAAAGTAAAGACATGATAGATAAAAACCAAATGGAAAAGCGTGAAGCTGAGCAAAACGACATGCAACAGCAGCAGGTTGGTCAAAACATTCAAAATAATCCATTTTCTAATGGAACTGGCTCAGGTAGACCAGTGTTTAATGATGCTTCACAAAACGTTTTAGGTCAGGTTCAACAAGGACAAAATTTAGGTAATTTAATGTTTAACCAACAGAATCCATTAATTCCTCAAACACCTAATAGCCCTTTACCACAAGATCCAAACAATTCTCAGTGAGACAAATAAATAAAATAATAGTACATTGTTCTGCTACTCGTGAAGGGCAAGACGTTTCTGTTGACACAATAAGAAAGTGGCACGTTGAAGGTAGAGGTTGGTCTGATATAGGATATCATTTCTATATAGACATTCATGGTGATATACATAAAGGTAGAGACATCGCTAAGATTGGAGCTCACTGCAAAGGGCAGAATAGAAATTCAATAGGAATATGCTATGCTGGAGGCGTTGAGGCAGATGGTAAGACTCCAAAGGATACTAGATATGATTGTCAAAAAGAAAGTCTCTTAGCGGTACTAAGAACATTAAAAGCAATGTATCCTGAGTCTCAGATACATTCACATAATGACTATGCTAATAAGGCATGTCCAAGTTTTAACGCAACTGAAGAATATAAGCACTTATGAAAATAGGCGAAAGCACGGAGTTTAAGATAGATCTTAAAACTATTATAAGTATAATAATTGTAACAGCATCTTTTGTAGGTATGTATTATACATTACAAGATGATATAACAGATGCTAAAAAAATGCCTAAAGCTGTAATAGATCGCATTGAATATGACTTAAAACAAGATTGGCATACAGATCATATAAATAGACTAGAAGATGAAGTTAAAGAACTTCGTGACTGGTGTAGACAAATAGATAAAGAATTAACAGATGGCAACAAAAAGAGGTAAAGCTAAAAAGAAAAATCCTTGCTGGAAAGGTTATACAGCTATGGGAGACGATGGTCAAATAGTAATGAAAAAGAAAGGTAGCAAAATGGTACCTGCTTGTAGACCTATTAAAGATGGCGCTTCGATGAAGGGTGATAAAAAAAAAACTGACGGACCATCAGCCGATGTCAAAAAAACAATAGGCAAAGGTAAAAACTTTAACAAAGCTAATCCTACAGGTACAGGCGCTGAAGCTGGAGGTGGTATGACACAAAAAGGTGTTAATGAATATAAAAGTAAAAACCCTGGTAGTAAGCTACAAACAGCTGTTACTACACCTCCTTCTAAATTAGATCCAGACAGCAAAAAAGCAAAACGTAGAAAAGCCTTCTGTGCTAGATCAAAAAGTTGGGATGGTAAAAGAGGTAAAGCAGCAAGACGTAGATGGAACTGTTAATACAAATATTATGAAATCAAGAGGACTAGGAGATAGTATAGAAAAGTTTACAAGGGCAACAGGTATAAAAAGTTGCAGATTTAATACCAGGTGGATGCAATTGTGATGAACGCAAGCAATGGTTTAATAAAAATTTTCCTTATAACATGAATAAAAAATTAAGACATGCCAAATAAAGTTGAAAGAATAGAGCTAGAAAGAAGAAAGTAAATGAAAACTAGATAAAACTAGCGCTTATAAAAAGATAAAAATACTGTTACAGGTAAAAAGTAATCCTAAGCTTGAAAGACTTATGGATAAAGAGCTGAAGCTAACGGATAAGATAAGAAAAGCAAGATCAAAAGAAGACGGTGCTTCTAAAAAGTTTCCAGAAATAAAAGAAAAAAACGAAGGTAAATTTACTGCTTGGGTAGAAAAGAATATGGGTGGCATGGACACTTGTAAAGCTGCTAGCAAAGTAATGAGGTCTCGTACTAAAAAATATTCTCCAGCTGTAGTTAAAATGGCTAACTATGCTAACAACTTTGGTTGCAAGAATAAAAAAGATGATGGCGCTTCGGTTCCTTTGAAAGGTAAACAAAAGAATTTACCAGACGCTTTAAAGTCTAAAATACTAGCTTCTGACGGCGCTTCAATAAAAACTCCAAAACAAAGAAGAATTAGTGAAAAAAAATATAATAGAAAAATAGCTAAAGCAGACAAAAGTAAAATAAAACAAACTGCTCAAAGTTCTGTTGCACCTGGTGAAAGAACTTACCATGGGACAATGGAAGAACGCTCATCTACTAAGTCAACTGTTGTACCTAATAAAAGAGGAACTAAAAACTTTGTAAAAGAAACAATAAGAACTTCAACATATGACCCACAGTGGGAAATGGATCTTGAAAATTCAAGTAAGAGAAGATATTACAAGCAAAGAACAAAAAAATAAATTATGGAAAAGATAAAAACAATACATTAATCACCCATTATCTAAGTGTATAGTTACAGCTATTATTGGTGCGGCTTTACTATTAGAAAAACATCCTATGTATGCAGGTGTTGCTTTTGGGTATGCACTAAGAGAATTATTTTTAGCTTTTAAATCAGAGTAAATGAGTTTTAAACTTAACGGAGCACCTTACAATAAAGACAATATGAATATTGCAGTTTATCGTAAAGATCTTAAAGATGGTTCTGCCGGTAAGTCTAATCATACTGGTATTATAGTAGATACTAATGTGGATAAAAAAACAGCAGAAGCTGTAATAGCTCACGAAACAATTCACCAACATCAACAACGTAATGGTGAATTAGATTATGATGAAAAAAATTTCTATTGGAAAGGCAAAACTTATCCTAGGGAAAACTTAAATGAACACAACGAGAATTTACCATGGGAAAAAGAAGCCTATGCTAAAAGCAATGGTATACTAAATGGAAAACAAGAAAATATGAAAGAAAGATTTCAACTCAAAGGTTATAGAGGTAATAATAAGCCTTTTAAAACAATGTCCGATAGAGGACTAATAGGAGATCAAGATGATGGTGCTTCTATTAGCGATAATAGAAAAAACCGTCAAATGTCAAGATCTGTCAAAAAACAAAAAAAACAGAGTGCTAAAAATACAAGACAAGCTGATAGACGAAGATCTAGAAGAAAAGAAGCAACTCATGTTGGTAGTAGTAGTATGACATCAGAGGATAGACTTGTTGCAAGCACTGGTAAGCTTACTGAAAAAAGAACGTGGTCAAGCGTCGATGGCGTTAAAAAAACATATAATAATATTCCAGTAGAGTTTCATGTTAATGAAGATGATCGATCAAATCCAGAAATTTCTAGTGTTGAAACTAAAGGAGGAACAGGAAGAAAAAAAGTAGGTAAAAAATTTACAGGAACACAAACTAGCGAAGTATATAGAATAAAAGACCACACGTTGCAAGGAATGGCAGGCGTAGATAAAAATGCTAAAGAACTTCAAATTGCTAGAAGCTCAACAATGTCTTCTCCTCAAACAACAATGGACGACAGAGGCAATATAACAAATCGGACAACTCAACTAATGCAATCAAAATACAACAAAGATGGCATTAAGTCTAAAACAAAAAATTATATTTCAAAATCAGATTTAGGAACTGGAAACCCTATATTAACAGGTAATGATGGTGAGTCAAGAGCAGCTACTAAAAGAGAAGTAAAGCAACAGCTTAAAAGGGCCGGGAATAAAATTATTTCAGAAAAAAGAATGCACAAAAAGCATGATAGATTTTCAAATTATAAGAAAAACAAAAGAAGTCAAGCTGGCAACCGCGTAGCAGGAGGAACCAAGGATAAAACAATGATGGAAACTGATAAAAGTACGGCTGACTTTAACTTAACAGGATTAGCAAAAAGACTTGAAACCAACACGCTTAAAAACTCTGAAAAATATAGAATGCCAGCTAGAGAAAGAAGAAAAAATAGAAAAAACGCAATGTATAACAGTAATTAATATGTAATTATAATAGTATAAACCAATAAAACCTTTAACAATGAAAAATACTATTATTAACATTAATATTAATTTCTACAACTTCTTTTCTCAATTAAAAAGAAGCATAAAAACAAAACATTTAACACGGAGCTTGAATCATCAATTATTAATACTTTGATTTTGGTATGATGTAACTAATCCAGAAATTAACTTAGCTCAATATCTTAAAACAAAACTTTCAATTAAGTGAGTATCAAAATATAAAAGTACCAAATGCAGATTATGAAGTTTGGGTTTAAATTCTGATACATTAAAAGAGTACACGTTGCTTATGTTGATTGTAGTAAAACAACTAGAAAAAATTTAGAAGTAAGAAATTATATATTTAACAACTGGTAGGAAAATTTACACCAACATATACTTATACATTGAAAAGAAACGAAAGAAGTTTTTGGTTAGTCAAGCTAATGATTATCAAGTTTTAACTTTAATAGTTCCTTATGGACATTTAGTTTATGAACAAAACAGATAAAAATTCAAAGAAACAAAAGTAGGGGCTTTTTTAACAGAGAAAGCTCCTAAACTTGTGTCACAACTTGGAGAGTTTTTACCTGACCAAGGAGGTTTAGGAATAGTAAAAATCTTATAACAAGTGATAAAAGTATTAAGCCAGAAGATAAGGAAATGGCTTTAAAATTATTAGATCAAGATATAGCAGAGATGAATAACATCTCAGAAAGATGGGCTAGTGATATGAAAAGTGATTCATGGTTAAGTAAAAACACAAGACCTATGACGCTTATATTTCTAACTCTAGCAATGACAATATTTATAGTATTAGATTCAACGATACTATTAGAGATAAAAGACGGTTGGGTTTCATTATTAGAAGCCTTACTAATCACAGTATATGTAGCGTACTTTGGATCTAGAGGCGCAGAAAAAATTACAAAAATAAAAATAATAAAATGGCAATAAGAGGATTAGAAGGCAATATGCAGGCTCAACCTAGAGTTTTTGCTCATGATGCAACAAATGCTTCACCTTCAGGTGTTGCAGTTGGAGCTATAGCTGATACAGAAACAAGAGGTTGCTGTATATACATAGGTAGACCAATGGACATTACAGTTGCATTAGAAGGAAGTACTGGCAACGTAATATTTAAAGGTTTAGCGGCTGGTTCATTTTTACCTATACTAGCTACTTCAGTAGTTTCTTACACATTGGATGCTAGTGATACTGATCCAAAAGCAGATTGGGATGTAGTAGCTTTATTCTAAGATGAGTATAGGTATAGGTACACCAATATATGATCTGGCTAATTTACCTGGCCAAGGCGGAGGTGGTGGTGGTCCATCTGGACCAACTGTTGATTTGATTGATAATAATTATTCGTTTAAGATAGATGCTTCTGCACAGTCTTATATAATTGTTCCAAACTTTACAAATGCTTTTACTTTAGCGGCAAGCGCTGCTAGTAGTTTTTCAATTTCTGTATGGGTAAACACGGCAAGTGTAAGTGTTAATTATTATCCAGTTGGATCTGGCACAAACGCAAATGGTCCTTTTACGGCGCAGGCAAGTGGTACTAATGCTAGGTTTAGCATGAGAGACAGTGATAATTCATTATACACTTTAACTACTGCAGACTCTCCAATAAGTGCAAACACTTTTTTTCACATAGCTTACGTTTGGGATGGAACTGCTAGTTCTACGGAAAGAATGAAGATATATGTAGATGGAGTTCCAAACACCAGCGCTTCACTCGATGGACCAAGCTCTTTACAAACTAGTGGAACTTCTTTTAATAGCAATCTTCTTATTGGTTCTTATAGATCAACTCCAGTAACTCAAAATACGGACCTATACCTAGATGAAATAGCTTTATTCACAAGAGCTTTAAGTGACGATGATATAAAACTTATATATGACTCTACAAACGACAACTCTGGTAAAACAGCTAAGTTAGACACATTATCAACTGGAGCGCCTTACGCGTGGTATAGAATGGGAGATTAATTATGGGAACAAATTATTTAGCTCCAACATGGAGACAGCCAGAAAACAATAACAAAGATAGGTTAAGTAACTATAGTATAGACTGTGACGGGTCTAACGATTATATAACTGTAAGTGATAATATATTTTCAGGTTTAGAAACTTGGTCTATGGCAGGTTTTTATAATCTTTCTAGACTAGATGCTGATAGTGCTTTATTTGGAAAGTATGCAAACGCCCCTCAACAAATACTACTATATTGGGATAAGCCTAATGGATGGAGATTATTATGGACAGGAAGCTCCACAGGGGATTTCGTGCAGAGACCTTCCTTTAATAGGGGAGAATGAATGGCATTTTATTGCTGTAACTTACGATGGCACTACTGCTAAAATGTATCTTGACGACCAAGTATATACATATTCAATAACAACTGGGGCTATAGTCATAGATACAGGAGCATGGCAGATTGGAG
>UEXL01001382.1_pt1 | contig 10195 bp, 19 predicted proteins | sample 1796671 | NCBI WGS metagenome assembly UEXL01 (sample SAMEA4772471, study PRJEB27181) | metagenome
GGATTAAGAACCATACGCAATAATTTACCATTACATATCCATATGTTTGCTTGTAGTTCGTCTACATTAGATAATTCTTTAGGTATGTCTACACCTTGTTCTATTAACATTTCTGTATCGCACATACCCCAATACTCTAGGACTTCATAACGATTTACACCATAGTCAGGTACATAGTCAGCTAGGTCATCTTCCCAATATTCTTTATTATAGTTCTCACCTAACTGTACAGCTTCTTCAATTACAGTAGGACGAAAGTATGGTCTACGTTTTAATCCACGTAACTGTGTACGTGACATCTTGTGTCTCTCAATAACAAATTGAGCTTCATCCATATTAGTTGCATCTGGATCAGGATAAAAATTCCACACAGATACATGGGATACTTGTGGTATAGTTTTTATAACAGGGTTATACTCACCATCTTCTCCCCAATTAGGATACTCTTTATCTACAGCAAACGGACCTTTCATTACACCAGTACCAAATAACGCCATCTCAAAAGCTGTACTGCGTAAATGCTTACTTGCACTAGATTCTTCTAGTTGATCGTGTATTTTCTTTTGCATTGTTTTAGCAGCTACCATAGCAGGGCTAAATGTAATTGCAGTAGGTGTCTTACCTACACCTTGACGTAGGCCACTTACATCACTTAATTTTTCTGATAGTGGGCCAAGGCTATCTGCTAATGTTGCTGCTGTAGCACCTTTAGGTAATTCTTTACCGTCACCTTTAAAACCATACGGATTTACTTCTTCATCCATACCAGAGTCTTTTAGTTGCTCTGGTTCTTTAGGATCAAAGTGTACATCTGCAACTACACCGTCAGGTAATTCTGTTGGGTCTACTGTTAACGGAAACTTTTGACTAGCAAATAATACATCAACAATCTGCCCATAAGCAGCAAGTGTTTTTGTTTTAGTTACTTTAATAAATACACGAGACTTTTCTGCTTCAGTAAACTGCACATCAGGTCCATACAAACCACGATAGTTTCTATAGGAACGTAACCAACTTTGTTCATCTTGTTGTCTATAATCTTCTGCACGATTATATCGCTCCATAATAAATGGAATTATCTTAGATGTATCTGCGTCTTCTTCTTCAGAGTTATCTGTATCCTCTAGAACAATAGCATCGTCCTCAATAAATACTTCGTTATCTTCTGCCATTTATTTTTCCTTAATATCCAAATGTTGCGTCTGCTACTTTCATACCCGTTGAGGTCTACCCATAGGATCATAATCAAATATACTAAATCTTGGTCTTGACATTATACCATATCTTAAAGCATCATACAAGTGGTCTTCTGATGTGTGTCAATATCTTCTGGATTTTTTTATCAATAGGTATTGCAGGTAACTGTGCTATTAAATTTGTACAGTTTTCAAAAATACTAATCTGGGTTCTTCTGTAAATTCATCTACCTGTAAACGTCTATGTATTTCTTTCCTGATACCCGCGAACCTTTTGATCTATCTGAAGGACGCCATCTGCAACCTCTCATAATCATTTGCTCTGCTAGGCTAGGACCAGTATCTCCACGTTTATGCCATAAAGAGCTATCTAATACTCCATACTTAATATTTCCATCTTCTCTCTAGATCTAAGAACCATGTCAGCTAAGTCTGTAGCAAGAACTTTACCTACATATAATTCTCTGTACACAATTAATTTTTCATCAGGTGAACAGCAAACCAAATTACACCAGACTTACTTCCATATCCATAATCACATGCTCTAAACTTTACCCAGTTACTAGGTATGTCAAAGGGTTCAATTACATGTATGTTTCTATCAAACTCTGTAAAAGCTGCACCTTCTTTAATGTCCCAGTCACCGTCTAGTAATTGTCTTCTTTGTTGTTCGGGCAGTGACAGTAGCATTGCTTCGTAGTCACCCTGTCTAGATAGATATGGATTATCAGATAAACGTGCAGGAATAAACTTACGTTTAAATAATGCCTTCCCTGCTTTTTCGTGACCTGCAGGATATTTAAGAACTTCCCCTGACTCTATATCTGTTGCATCAAATGCTTTGCAGCAGGGTCTATAAACATTTTCTTTACCCAGTGATGCCCCCTACCTCCAGGGTTAGTGGTAGCCCTCATGTACACTGGTAGATCGGGTGCAGTGGACCGTAGACGAGAGCGCATGTAATTCCATGCGAATGGTGAGGGCCATTGTGTTAACTCGTCAAAGCCTATCCAACTAAACGCTAGACCTTGGTAGCGCAGGACGTCATCTTCCCTATCTAGGTAGGACATCCACAGTCTCGCACCAGAGGGCGCAGTCCACTGCATCTTACGTTCTGACCATTTAATCCCAGGCCATATCTTAGGGTACATTTCTTGTGACTTAAAGATAAGTTCCCTTAATTCTTCCGTAGTATGCCGTAGGAGCAATCCTGAGAAGGCAGGGTGGCCCATATACCTTAATGGGTCAGCAAGCATTGCATAACTCTTACCCCCACCTGCAGAGCCACCATATAGCACCTCACGCTCACCTGCAGCTAGAAAGTCTGTGTGGGCCATCATTAGGTTTAAATATAACATTGTGTTGTTCTTCAACTGGTGCAGTATACGCAATAGTAGGTTCTATGTTAGGCTGCGTTTTCTTGCGTGTTTTTGTTTTCTGTTGCGCCAAGCCTTGTGCGTTCGATTTCTTCCGCTTTGGCGATTGCCTTTTTCGCATAGTCTGCCCATTTGCGTAGGCTTCCAGCTTTGTTTTTGCTTCTTCGCTCATTATCCAACCGTTTCTTTAATCCTACGTGAGATATAGATCTGCCTGTATTTCTAGTCAGCCAGTTAGCTACTTCACGATATGAGTACTGTTTTAAATACTTCTTTGCTTTTTCAAGCATATCAAGTTCTATAGCTATTGGCTAGAGAATAAAACTATCATTAGGATCTAACTCATAGCCATAGGGTACTGTTCTTGATATACGTGGTATAGGAACCCATTCGTTGTTTTCTTTAATGTCGGTTGGTTGAGGGAGTTTCCATTGACCTACGGATTTAGTCATCTTCATCCTGTGCTTGTTTGGCTGGCATTAGCATAACACCACCCTTTGCTTCTACTTGCATCTTCTCTGTTTTTACAAGACCTGTACGATCTAGTAGTTCTTTAGCTGCTGCCATCTTGTCACGTATACCTAGCTCAGTAGGATCGTTCAAAGCACTAACCATAGCCATAGCTGCCTTTGGCACATTACGTGCTAAGTAGTTATGTGTTACATCAATTATTTCTTCTTTTAAACTAGTAGTAATTTCACGGTTAGGTGTATTAGGTGAATACCCTGCAAGTTTTTTAGCTTCAGTAATATTACCACCAGCTTCATCCATAAGGACATTAAGAAATTTTTGTTGACGTTCTGTTAATTCTCTAGCCATTACATCATCTCAAAATGTGGGGCATCAATAAATGGTCTACGCCCTTCTGATCTACGCAGGTCTATGTAAGCATTCATAGAATCTTCTGCTGTACCTTGATACATTCTTATATCTCCTTCAGACCAAGCGGCTCCCCACTTAATAGCTACACTATTACGTCTAGCTGCTTCTGCCATTGCATCACATATATCATCATATACGTTTAGCTCCCAAGATATATCTGAACCAAAGTATGCAACAAGGTCTACAGCCCTACCATCTAAGTGTTTGCTTTTCATAGTTTGTGATCTACCTGAGTCGTATAGTTTCTGTTGCTCTTCTAAAGTACGCATACCATATGTAACACCAAAATCTACTTTAGTTAAATTAATGGCTTCCATAACTACAGCTACAAGGTCTTTTTCTACACCTTCTAACTTACTTATACTTCTTGCGCTTAGTTTAAATCCCATACTATTTCCTTACATTGGTGTTTTTACATACTTGGATACTGCTCTGCCACCAAACCAAAAACTAATTATAGCTGCAAATAATCCGCTTGTAGCATCATCCCAGATTAAAGATAGTGACCTACCAAGATCATTACCCGCATCCATAAGAGATATTAATGCTGTTACTTTAATGGCAACAAAAAGGCCAAAGAAAACATAAGTAATGACAGGACGTACACTGCCTCGTAGTGCGTTGATAAAACCTCCTGCGTCCATACTATCATGTTTATACAGTCCTTCTGTTTCTTTTATCTCTGCTTGTTTATCTATTATGTTTAGCTTTAGCTCATTACGCTTTGCCATCATATCCATCTCAAGCGACATACGCTCAAGGTTATGTTTATGTTCTTGTCCTGCTTTAAAGTAATTTAATACTTCAGGTAAAAAAGAAGTACCAAATCCTAGTAAGCTACCAAGTAATGTAATCATAGTGTTACCTTTGTTTTATCTTCTTCAAAAGAAATCTTTGTACATTTAGAAAAAGAGAAAGACTCTTTTGACGGTTTACTATCTTCTAACTTTTTAATTAAAATACTTCTTGCTATTTCACATCTTTCCATTGAAGGATACAGTATTTGATCTGAGGCTATTTTATGCTGCCCCATTTGAATTAATATGAGTACTATAACATACATATTACTTCCTTACTTTCCACTCATAGACCTGTCTGTTTTAGCTTCTTTATTCATCCAGATACCAAAACAACCTGTTAAAGCACCCATACATACAGATACAAGTCCTGCTTGTCCTGTAGTTGGATCAGGTAAAGACATGTACCAATGTACAGACTGATAGGTTAATATAGTAACTATTAGCATCATTAGTCGTGGAAATATTTTGTAATCATCAATAATAGTATGTGCCATATTTTATCCTACCATACCACCCTTAGCGGCTCTAAATCGTCTGGTTTTCTTTGCAATGTTTTTAGGTTGAGCCACATGCTGCTTACCTGCCGCCTTGCCTTTTCGTTTAGCTCTAGTTGTAGCGGCATATTCACTGCTGCTAAGAGACTCAATAGCCTTAGAAGGTAAATAACGTTCACCAGTTTTAGCACTAGGCTTGCCACTTTTAGTTCGCCATTTTTGTTTGGTCCAATCAGTTAGACTTTGTTGAGACTTAGCTTTTGCCACGTCAACAGCAATCGCAGTCTTCGTGACACTTCTTATTAAGGAGCGCACACCATAGTCTCTTAAAATATTTTACTATTTTTTTCATTAGCTTCTATATCCCCCACCAGCAGCTTTATATGCCTTAGCTAACATCTGGGCTTTACGTGCAGACCATTGACCTGCACCTCCACCTTTAGTACCTGCTTTAATTCTACTAAACAGTCGCTTGCGTAATTCGGGTTTTGTATAATTCCCTGCTTTGTTGACGGTACTCTTCTTTTTGGTTTTCGTCTTGGTAGATGACTTTGTTGATTTCGCCACGACTAATTCCTATATCTTGAAGTTCTTTATTGGTCATATTCATTAATAGCCAATAGTCAGCCCTACGTTGTTGATTGTCTTGTATTCTTTTTAATAGTTTTACGTAGGTATTGCATAATGTAGTTCATAACTTTCTCCTTGTTAACGATAACATGTGTTATCCAAGGTAGTTATACTACAGTTAGGTATATCATACTACAGATAATAATGCAACCCCGATATGCATTTATATTAGGGTTACACTTTTTTTATGATAATACTACTTTAATAGTTACGTTGTCACTAGTAGCTGCTAAGATGTTCATTATAACAGCATCACCAACAGCATCAGGTATTGCAAGAGTGTAATTACCTGCCTCTAGTTCTAAATCATTAGCACCACAGTTTGCCTCTGCAGCACCAAAGTTAATTAAAAACTCTTGATCAGCGTGAAGATGTACAACTTTAAAGCCAGTGCAGGTAAAATGTGAAGTATTAGCTGCAGTATTATCTACGGTTGCTTTTGTTTGTACACTCCATTGTAACGTATTAGGTTGGAATGTGCCTACGGAAGTTGACATTTATCATTCCCCCTTTAATGTACTGAGTATTCTAGTTCAACAGTAAATCTACCTGCAGATGCATCACCGTTAAGAGTAGTAGTAGCAAATACGTACAAGTTTGTATTTGCAATAGGTGCTTGTACTAGTGGATCAAATATATGATACCCTGCTGCATCCAGATCTAAATCAATTTCAGTTACTGAGTCAGTAGCAGAAATACGTGGATTAAATGATGCCACTCCTGCACCTACAATCTCTGTACCTGAAGATACTACAGCAGCATTAGTAGCAATGCCAGAAGTAGGATTAAGTGCTAGACCACCTACAAGTGTTGGTCCTGCGACAGTAGTAATAAATACTAATGCACGATGGATAAAAAACTTAGTAGGTGTTACAATACCCGATGGAGTATTAGTATCTAATGTACCTAGCTCTACAAGACAGTCTCCGTCTGCATATGCTGAAGCTGTATCTGTATCTGCTAGTGATCCTACAAATGTTTGGATCTTACGTGTTCCAAATGAATGTAGTAAACCTGTGCCTGTTATTCCTGTACCAAAGGTTACGTTATCTTCGTACTCTTCAATACCTTTTGTAAAAGTTGTTGTTGCCATTTTAAAATCCTCCTGTGGTGTTACCACGTTGCTTGGCATAGTGTGGGTTGACCACTTATAGTTTTTATACTTTGACTAACTTGTAGCCTTTGGCTTTAGCTGCTGCACGAATTTGTGCAAGGCTCATTGTGGGCATACCACCTTTAGCATAACCTTTTTTCTTCATGCCGCCTTTAGCCATACCTTTTTCTTCATCATCATGGCTCCACCTTTAGCCATACCTTTCTTCTTCATGCCCCCACGAGCCATGCCTTTTTTCTTTGTACCATTTTTCTTTTTCATAACCATTTTATCATTCCTCTTGTATAAATTGTTAAACACTCGTTGCGTATCCCAGATGTACTCTACATCTTCCTTTGAGTGAAATATGTGCTGATTAGGTCTAAAGTCAGGAGCACCTTGTCCTGTTTCAAACCAAGCTGGGTGAGTTACTCTCACTCTATTATTGGGTAACGCAACTATGTTACCTGTGTATTCACCTGCATCTAACAACTCTAATACGTGTGATTGTTTGTGTTGGGCTGGGTCATCTGCTACTTCACTGTCTGTGTAGTCAACAGTAAAGTAATACTTAGCTGGATAAAACTCTCCATCTACTTTAGCTATCCAAGGGCAGGACTTGCTCTTTCTATCTTATAGACACTGTGTGTGCGACATACAATCCCAAGGCTGGGCCAGATAGGGTGGTAACTCTTGAGGCCACTCATCAAAGGTGTATCAGCTACAAGTGCAGTAAAGGCATCCTAGCCCACATTGCACCACCATGTACGTTAGGCTTCTCTGTGCTGTCTGACTCACAACCTGTAAAGATTACTTGAAAGCTTAAGTGTTCTGTTTGGCATAGTAGTTACTACTACCATACAGTGCAAAATTCTCCGTGATACTCTTGCAAGTTCTTTGTGTACTCTCTTCTACCCATGCTTTAAAATGTGGTATGCTACTTTGTAGATACGGCATTGTGTTTCCTTCGCAAGTCTGCTTTAGCTGTTTTGAAGAGTTCCGATATGGTTGTCTTCTCCATAACTTTAGCACGTTGTTCAGCTACCGTCAATATCTGAATCTTTCTTGCGTAAGGTTTCTTTATTCTTTTTACTTTAGCTATTGTAGCTTTTGCATCAGCTACAGTTGCAAACTTAATAGGTACAGTATCTTTAGGGTTCTCATCTGTATATAGTCTGCGACCAGACCCTTTAGGTTTTTTACCTGTACCTACTTTAGGGTCTGGTTTCTTTTTAGTCATGCTATAATAAAGTCTACTATTTGTCCGTCAGGTGTACGTAGTTTATTTGGGTTTGGGTTATACGCATACATCTGATTAACTAGCTTTAAGTCTTCTACAGGTGTATCAGGAGTTACTCTTGTAGGCTCTTTTGTATTTACATCTTTTCTTACAGGCTCACCTACACCATTCTCAAACACTATATTTACATGTGTTTGGAATGGCATACTAGGCAATGGCAGATGAGAAATAAGAGACATTAATAAAACATGCCACCTTTACGCATGTCTGTGCTTCCTGATTTAACAGCACCGCCACGGTTCATATAACCCATTTTGTTACGTACAGCAGTAGGTAGTTTCTTTAAACCTTTTTGTGAAGCAGAAGGTTGTGTAAGTCCACCTTTGTTGAAAGGACTTTTAGGTGTATAACCTTTAAACCCAGCACGATCTGTATTTTTTTGAGCAATGTTACGAGACTTTACATCTACTTCACTAGCATTTTTACGATTAATAGCATTTAAAATTTCTTTATGTCTTTCTTTTGTAATTTTACCTGCACGTAATTCTCGTCCTGCTTTTGCTATAGCAGCACCGCGTTCCATACTTGTGTAAGAAGTCATACCACCAATGTCTGGTTTCTTATCATTTTGTGGGGGTTTACGTGGCGTAAGAGTTTTACCAAAACCTGCTCTAGCACGTTCTTCTGCACTTTGTGGTTTTTTAGCTGCATCTCTATTATCTGGCTTTTTTAGATCTAGCCCCAGCTTTTGCATCGGCGTCACGTAATTTTTGTTTTTGATTTGTTATAGCAGCACGTAGTTTTTTAAGCCTACTTGCTTTCTCTGCATCTGTAGCTTTTTTAAGACTATTAATTTCTTTGACAATATTGCTTTGTAGTGTAGTTAAAGCCTGTGGAGTAGGTGCCTTTTCAATACGTGCTATTTGTGCAGACGTAAGAAAACTACCTGCATCAGCTACCCTACTATCTGGTTTAGTTGTTTTAGGTTTATCTACTGCTGGTGATCTTGGCCTACGCCCTTCTTCAACTGGTGCAGCTTTAGGTGTTTCTCCCGCTTTCTTAGCTTTATCACTTGCTTTAACTACATCATCCTGTTTTTTTAATTCATCTGTTACTTTTTTAGTAACTTTTCTTTCTGCTCTAAATATAGGTTTAGGACCATCTAAACTTTTACTAGCAGCATTACCCGCCGCAATAATTTGTGAATCAGAATTTTTTACACTGTCTTTTGCAATTAAGCTATCTACTTTTTTATCAATAGCTGTAGCACTTTTTAAATTTTTAAATAGGTTTTTAAGCTGTGTAGCTGTGTACTTTATAATCTTACTTGCCATTAGTTTATTCCTCTTACCATTTTACTTTATGTGACCAATAACGAGCACTGAGCTTACTAGGCTTAGAGTCTTGTGCATTGTGTCTTGCGTAATAACTTTTCTTACGTGCTTTATCTTTAGCACTTGAAGGATTTTACCAGCACCACTTACGCCTTGCTGTCCAAATCTAATAAATTTATATGTGTCACCTTCTTTAGCCATTACGCAGTGTGACTTCTTAGGTGCTTAGGTGTACGTTTAGGTTTGTTTACACCAGACAGACCCTCTTCTTTCATTTTAGTTTTGACTCTTTCAGGAATTGCCATCTGTCCAACCTTCTTACGCATAGCCCACTCTACATGTTCTAAAGTAAAGGGTTTACCATAATGGTTCTGTACTGCTTCACGTACATAGAATACATCACTATGGGGAATATGTAAATCTTCAAGATTACCACGTAATACATGTTTATAAAATTCTTCAAGAACATTGTCTGTGTATAGTTTTACTGATTTCTTTGCCATTGTCAATACTTTTTATTTACATATACAAATAATTCTCGCTTAATAGCGATTATTTACGTATATAGCTACATGTATCTTTACTTAAAGTATATCACTGTACGTGTATACTTATATGTTTTTATAGATATATGTTATTTTAGTTATGTATGTGTATATTTAAGTGTATCACTGTACATGTATCACTTATAGTGACCCTACCCTAACTAACATATATAGTTTTACACATTATTAATACCATGTCAATAGTAAATCGTACATTGTTGTAATTATATCTATTACTGTTGCTGTGTTGCACATATATCACACTACATTTGTGATCACAAAATACTGTAAACCACTATATGTGTAATGTGGTTAACACCCATTTTCCTGATCTGTGTAGGAGTTCATGCATATATAACGCTACGGACCCCCATGGCCCCTGCCTACCCCTCTCAACACACAATTGCATGTATGATGCAGCGTCATGACCTGTGTTGAAAGCAAACAATGCCACACCATTCACCACCATATCAAAGATATGAATGATATCAACAGGTTACTTGTCTACGACAACTGTTATGCAATCAGTTGCCACTCTTTAGAGTGAAGAAATACAGGGGATTTTCACATCGAAGATGTAGCAGTGCCGATGAGGTTAAACACCC
>UEXL01000201.1_pt1 | contig 10185 bp, 10 predicted proteins | sample 1796671 | NCBI WGS metagenome assembly UEXL01 (sample SAMEA4772471, study PRJEB27181) | metagenome
ATCAGAAACACCGACTGAAAAACAATGGACTTGGGCTAGTATTAAAAGATGAAACCTGAAGAGTACTCTAAGTTTGAAGCCGATATTGATAAGGCTCATAGAGAAGGTCGCATCGTATAAACAGTTAACTCATATCAATTTTAAAATAACTAATAAATAATAGGAGAAAAAAGATGGCTTTTGATAAAGTATCAGGTAATAATAATCTAGCTAACGGAAACTTTAGCCCGATTATCTATTCCCAAAAAGTCCAAAAGTTCTTTCGTACCGCATCAGTAGTAGAAGCAATTACTAACACTGACTATGCCGGTGAGATTGAAGCTTATGGAGACACAGTAAACATCATAAAAGAACCTACTATTACTGTTAGTGCGTACTCAAGAGGAGCGGTTGTTGATGCACAAGACATCACTGATGACCAAATCCAATTGACTGTCGACCAAGCAAACGCATTTTCATTTAAAGTTGATGACATTGAGGAAAGACATTCCCATGTTAACTTTGAAAGTGTTGCAACTTCTTCTGGTGCTTATGCACTTAAGAACGCTTATGACAAAAACGTAATCGCAGCAATGGTAGCAGGTGTAAGTTCAGCTTCACCTGACCACTTACTAGGAGCAGACTCAGGCTCTGGAGAAGACCAAGATGTAGGTTTTGCTACAGGCGAAATTGACCCAGTTGACACAATCTCTAAAGTAAATAGATTGTTAAACGCATCTGATGTACCAGAAGAGAACCGATGGTTCTTAGCAGGTCCAGAATTTGTAGAGCAATTAGGTCAAGCATCTAGTAAACTAATGAGTGATACTACAGGTAACGCAGCACCATTAAGAAATGGTAAAGTTATCGGTGGTAAGATTATGAACATGGACGTATATATGACAAACAACTTCGCAGCAAGTTCAACTTCGAACTTCTTCAAAGTATTAGGTGGTCATATGTCATCTACAGCGACAGCTAACCATATCGCAAAGATTGAAGTTATCAGACATCCTGAGACTTTTTCTGATGTAGTTAGAGGTCTTCATGTATTTGGAAGAAAAGTACTAAGAGACAATGCTCTCGTTCTTTCACATATCAAAATAGACTAATAGGAGGTAATGATTAAATGGCAACTTTTACAGTAACAGGCAACACAGCATCTCCTGCAGCACTACCAACAGGTAAGGCAGTCAGATGTGTGACACAAGTAGTAGACTTTTCTAAGTTTACAAATGCAAGTGGTGACGTTATCCAAGTAATAGAAGTACCTGCAAACACTTTATGTTTGTATGCAGGTCTAGATGTTTTAACTGCAGATGGTGCAGGTAATTCAGGAACTCTATCACTTGGTGATGGTGCAGACGTAGATGCTTTTGTAACTGCTTCAACTGCAACCGCAGGTCTGGAAGTAACTAGAGAAAGAGCAGGTACTAGTGCAATGGGTACAACATCCATTGGATATAGAATCTATGCTGCTGCTGACACTATTGATTTAGTAATTGCAACAGGTGCTATTGACGCAAAAGTCAGAGTATTCTGTGTACTTGCTGACTTCGATGGTGAAGGTGATTCCGAAGCACAAAAAGTAACATTTGCATAATAGCAAATAACTAGGGGGGGTTTATACCCCTCCTTTTAAAATAAACATGAAATTTTTTATCGTATTAGTTATATTATTACATGGAGAAGTATCTCCAAAACTTTTTACATATAGATTTGTAGAATTTACAGAAGTAGAAACTTGTGATTTATTTTTAAAATCTAAAAAAACCAGAATTAAAACAATCAATAGAAAGACAATTTCCAGTAGAGACCATACACTCTAGCATGATGATTTGTATGACAGCAGAAGAAATAGATGCAATTAACCAACAAAAACAGGATAGCAAATGGCAACAACAAGGACATATTTAGAATTAACTAACTTTGTACTAAATGAATTGAATGAAGTGGAACTAACAAGTTCTAACTTTAGTTCAAGTAGAGGTGTACAAACTTCTGCTAAAAATTTTATTAATAAAGCTATTAATGATTTATATATGGCTGAAGTTGAATGGCCTTGGTTACATACAGATGGAACTCAAGTAGCTATTACAGGACAACAAGAGTATGATTTTCCTGCAGCATTTAGAAAAGCAAACTTTGATTCTTTTAGAATAGCACCTACTAATTTAATTACTAATGGTGAATTTACATCTGATATAAGTAGTTGGACTACAATAGCAGGTTCAGGTAGTGCAGCTTATAATTCTACAGGTAATGGTAGATTAAGATTAAATGATTTTGCAGCACATCAATCTATATCAACTATTGTAGGAGAAGTTTATAATATATCTGTTAGAGCATTAGACACAAATTCTACAGGCCAAGCTTTTAAAGTTCAAGTAGGTACTGCAGCAGAAGGAACACAAAATTTAAATACTACTATTACAGTAACAGATTTTGGTAATGGTAAAATATTATCAACAACATTTACAGCAACTGCAGCTACAACTTTTATAACTTTAAATAATCCAAGCACAGCTACTAATATGGATGTAGATTATGTAAGAGTTAAAAGACAAGAAGAAGCAGTTAAATTAAAACCTATGACTTATGATGGTTTTTACAAGGTGCATTTAGAAAAGATGTAGCCGCTAATGATTCACAGTATGGTAGACCTTTATTTGTATATAGAACACCTGACCATAAAAGTTTTGGATTATCGCCAATACCTAAGTTTGATGATTACACAGTATTTTATGAATATTATAAAACACATACAGAGTTATCAGCACATGGTGATACAATGGATTTACCAGATATTTATGCAGATGTAGTAGTCAATAGAGCAAAATATTATTTATATAAATTAAAAATGATGTACCTATGGCTAATATATCTAATGCAGAATATGAAGAAGGTGTTAGAAGAATTAGAACTGAAATGTTAAATCATATTGAATATATGAAAGATACTAGAGTTAATCTTAATACTTCTAATAGAACAACAAGCAACACTTCAGTATTAACTGTAACATAATATGGCAGCAACACAACCTTCAGTAGTAAGTCTAGGCGGAGGATTAATCTTAAACAAAGATGTGTTCTCTATGTCTCCGGGAGAGGCTTTACAACTACAAAACTTTGAACCCGACATTGAAGGTGGTTATAAAAAAATATTAGGAACTACAAAGTTTAATTCTAATATATGCCCCCAAGTATCTGCATCTACAGAAAGAGTAGTATTTACTGCAATCTTTAATGATGTAGTTTTAGCAGGTAGAGGTGGTAGTATACATAGAGCAAGTGCAGGTAGTGGTAGTTGGACATCTACTATTACAAGTTTAGGAACACCTACTAGAGATTATGAATTTAGAGAGTTTAATTTTGATGGTACTGATAATATTATTATTACCACAGGAACTTCTAATCCACAAATATTAAATAGTTCTTTTAGTGCTAGTGTAGTTAATGCGACAGGTGCAGCAAGTTTTAAATTTGTAGAAGTATTTAAAAATCATATATTTTTTGCAGGTGATGCTAGTAATAAACAACAACTTAGTTTTATGGGGCCTACACAAACTAATGACTTTACAGCAAACAATGGTGGTGGAGTAATTAAAGTAGATACAGAAATTGTAGGTATTAAAACATTTCGTGATACTTTATTTATATTTGGTAAAGATAAAATATTTAAATTAACTGGTACAAGTTTGTCTAACTTTGCAATACAAGCAGTCACAAGAAAAATAGGTTGTATAGATGGTGGCAGTATTCAAGAATTTGCAGGTGATATTATATTCTTAGCACCTGATGGATTAAGAACTATTGCAGGTACAGATAGAATTGATGATATAGAATTAGGTACTGTATCAAAACAAATACAAACAAGAATTTCTGATATAACAACTCACAACATTAGTTCTTATATTATTAGAGGTAAATCTCAATACAGATTATTTTATCCTACAGCATTAGGACAACCAGAGTCTTCTGCTAGAGGTATTGTAGCTACAATTAAAGCTAATCCTAATAGTGGTGAAATAGGTTTTGAGTATGGGGATTTAAAAGGTTTAAAAGTTTCTAGTACAGATTCAGGATTTATAAGTGGAGAAGAAACTATTATAACAGGTGGTTATGATGGTTTTGTATATATTAATGAATCAGGTAATGTATTTACTTCAGCAAGTACAACTACAAACATAATAGCTTTTTATAGGTCTCCAGATATGACAATGGGAGACCCCGGAATAAGAAAAAATTTTCAAAGAATACTTTGGAACTATGACCCTAATGGTGCAGTAGGCTCAACATTTAATTTAGAATATGATTTTAATGACGATGAAGTACCACAACCTGCTTCTTATGATTTAACATTAGGAGGCAATATAGCACAATATGGATTTTCAGGCTCTGCTTATGGTACAGCAGTTTATGGCTCTGGAGGTTCTAACTTACAAAGACAATCAATAGAAGGGAGTGGCTTTACAATAGCTACAAAAATAACAGATTCATCTAGCAATAATCCAATAGCTTTAAAAGGATTTGAACTAGAATTCACAGCAGGGGGAAGACGATAAAATATGGGAGATACATATACTAGGCAAAGTTCATCAACTATTGTTGATGGAACTACCATTGAAGCTGCTCATTTTAATAATGAGTTTGACCAACTAGTTGCAGCCTTTGCTGTATCTAGTGGACACACACACGATGGTACTGCAGCAGAAGGCGGACCAGTAACAAAATTATTAGGCAATACTTTAACCTTTGGGGCGGGTACTGCAAGTACAGACATTACAGTTACTTTTGATGGTGAATCAAATGATGGTGTTTTAAAATGGATGGAAGACGAAGATTACTTTGAATTTTCAGATGACATATTAATAGGAAGTAATGAAAGATTAAATTTTAGAGATACTGCATTATATATTCATTCATCAGCAGATGGACAATTAGATTTAGTTGCAGATACAGAAATACAAATAGCAGCTACTACAGTTGATATTAATGGTAATGTAGATGTATCAGGAACACTTACAGTTGCAGGAGCAGTAGACTTTGGTGATGCAGCTTTATCAAATGTAGGAGCAGTACAATTAGATTCTATTGCAGGTGATGGTGATACAAATACATCTATTACATTTAGTGGTTCAGATGTTATTACAATAGCTACGGGTGGTTCAGGTAGATTAACAATAGGTGATGGAGCATTATCTCCTGTTACTGATAATCAAATAGATTTAGGTACAAGTTCATTAGAATTTAAAGATGCGTATTTTGATGGTACAGTACACGCTGATGCTATAAATTTTAATGGTACAGCAATCACATCAACAGCAGCAGAACTCAATATACTTGACGGAGTAACTTCTACCGCAGCAGAATTAAACTTAGTTGATGGTATAACAGCAGGAACAGTATCTGCATCAAAAGCAGTTATTGTAGACTCTAATAAAGATTTAACAGGTCTTAGAAATTTAACAATATCAGGAGACTTAACAGTATCAGGTGATGATATCACTATGGGTACAAACACTGCAGGTAATCTTTTAATAGCAGACGGAACAAACTTTAATTCTGTAGCAGTAGGTTCTTTATCAGAAATATCTACAGTAGCAAATGATGATGTATTTTTAGCAGTAGATACTTCAGGTGGTGGTCTTAAAAAAGTTGCTAGAAGTGCTGTTGTAGCAGGACTTGCAACATCAAGTGCTATATCAAATGTAGCAGATGATTCCACACCACAGTTAGGTGGAGATTTAGATGTTAATGGTAATGGCTTAGTATCTACATCAAATGGTAATATTGCAATAACACCTAACGGAACTGGTGTTGTAAGACTTGATGGTAATGTAGATATTACAAGTGGATTAATTGATTTAAAAATAGTGGTGCAGTCTCTAAAATTAAATTTTATTGTGAATCAAGTAATGCACATGCACAAACATTACAAGGTGCGCCTCACTCACAAAGTGCATCAAATGTTTTAACACTACCAAGCACAGGAGGTAATGTTGATTTAGTATCAACAGCTTCCACAGCAACCTTAACAAATAAAACTTTAACATCTCCTAAAATAAATGAAGATGTAGCAGTAACTTCAACAGCTACAGAAATAAATCTATTAGATGGTGTGACTGCAACAACTGCAGAACTCAACATACTAGATGGAGTAACTACAACTGCTGCTGAAATTAACTTAATTGATGGTGGTACTGCAAGAGGTACTACAGCAGTAGCAAGTGGAGATGGTATATTAATTAACGATGGTGGTACAATGCGTATGACCAATGTTGATACTGTTTCAACTTATTTTGCAGGGCATAGTGTAGGTGGTTCAAATATTGTAACAACAGGAGCATTAAACTCTGGCTCTATAACTTCAGGATTTGGTACTATAAATACAGGCTCATCAACAATAACAACTACAGGATTAATTAGTGGTGGTTCATTAGACATTGATAATGTTTTAATTAATGGCACAACTATAGGGCATACAGATGATACAGATTTAATAACTGTAGCAGATGGTTTAGTAACAGTAGCAGGTGAAGTTCAAATGACAACCCTAGATATAGGGGGTACAAATGTTACTTCTACTGCAGCAGAACTTAATATTCTCGATGGTGTTACTTCTACTACGGCAGAACTTAATATTTTAGATGGCGTTACTTCAACAGCATCAGAATTAAATATACTCGATGGAGTAACCTCGACTGCAGCAGAATTAAATTATTCAGACTTAGCTACATTAGGTACAACCGCAGCATCAAAAGTTTATACAGCAGATGCTAATGGATTAACAAAAATATCTGGAGCAGCACTTTATGTAGAAGACACATTAACAGATGGTTCAACTGTTGCTTGGGATGTTATTGCATCTCCAGTAGCTAAATTAACAATGGCAGGTAATCGAACTATATCTGCACCAAGCGGTACTACCCCCGCAGCAGGACAGTTTGTATCTTTACTATTAATACAAGATGGTTCAGGTTCAAGAACGATTACATGGAACGCAGTCTATGAATTTACAGGAGATACAGCACCTACATTAACAACAACAGCTAGTAAAGGTGATTTATTTACTTTTAGATATAATGGTTCTAAATGGCTAGAGGTTGGTAGAAATTTAAATTTAACATTATCATAGGAGTAATATGTTTGCATTAGTAGAATCAGGAACAATCACACAATTTCCCAAAGGAAACAAAGGGATTACAATTAGGAGATAATCAATATCCACTAACTATTTATACTTTATGGACTGAAGCAGAAAGAAATGCTATTGGCATTTACACTGTAGAAATAGACAGCACCAATAGAAAAGATGAAGCGTTTTATATTAATACAAATATTACTTATGCATTTGGTAGTGGTAAAGTAACAGGTAGTTATGGAACAGCGACTGCTAAAGCTATTGCAGATTCTTTATATACTTCACAAGATAATACAGACGGATTAATACCTGAAGGTAAATCTGTAGGGATGTTAAAGTAAAGGTCTTAAAACAAAATACAAAAATCAATTTAACATACAGGCTGCAGGACTACTAGCTAACACAGATTGGTATGTTATCAAAGCTGCAGATGTTGGTAGCTATTCTGTACCTAGTAATATTACAACATACAGAGCCGCAGTAAGAACAAAAGTAAATGCAATGGAAACAGCTATAGATGGATGTGCCAATGTAGAAGCATTAATAACTTTATTGACATACACAGAACAAGAAGATGGTTCAATTACAAGACCACTAGGTGAGTTTCCAGACGAGGTAGTATAATATGGTTGGTATATTAGCAGCTAATAGTGCAGTTAGTGGTGAATATGAAGTAAGTAACTCTTTAAGATTTAATGATGATGATAGTGCATATTTAAGTAGAACAAATTCTAGTGGTGGAGATAGACAAAAATTTACAAATTCTTTTTGGATAAAAAGGGGAAACCTTACAGGTAGTGGTATTAAACTTTTTGATGTAGGAGCTTCTACATCAACAGATTCAGGTAGATTTTATATTGGAACTTTTGGAACTGAAAAACTTGTTGTAGTTGGTGGAGCCACAACTTACAGAGTGACAACTCAAGTATTTAGAGACTCTAGTGCATGGTATCATATAGTTGTTGCAGTAGATTCAACAGATGGAACAGCAGACAATAGAGTAAAAATTTATGTTAATGGAAATCAAGTGACTGCTTTTGATACTAATAATGCCATGACACAAAACCAAAACACACCTGTTAATGAAAATACAAAAAAACATGAAATAGGAAGAAACCAACAAAGTGGCTCAGAACATTATGACGGGTACATAACAGAATGGCATTTAATAGATGGACAACAATTATCCTCTACAGACTTTGGTGAATTTGATGATGATAGCGGTATATGGAAACCCAAAGCATATTCAGGAAGCTATGGCACTAACGGTGCTTTCTTAGAGTTTAAACAAACAGGAACAAGTCAAAACTCTAGTGGTATAGGTGCAGATACATCAGGCAATGATAATCATTTTGCAGTAACTAATCTTGCAGCTACAGATGTAACAGAAGATACATGTACTAATAATTTTGCTACATTTAATTCATTATTTAAAAGAACATCAGTCAATCCTACTTTTTCAGAGGGAAATTGCAAAGTAGTTCAAGGTGCTTCTAATGGAATAGCTTATTCAACACAAGGTGTATATAGTGGTAAATGGTATGCAGAAATCAAAGTAGATAATGTTGGAACTGGCACTCGTTGTGGAATTTTAGAACCTGCAGCTTATGACAATGGCAATCCTGACACCCAAGCGATTTTTTATGAAAATAATGGCAATAAAAAGAAAGATAATGTAGCTAGTTCTTATGGTGCTAGTTATACAGACGGTGATATTATTGGTATTGCTCTTGACGCAGATAATGGAACATTAGCATTTTATAAAAATGGTGCTTCTCAAGGGGAATGCTTTTACAGGATTAGATACTAACATTACATGGCTTATTGGTTGTCATGGATATATCAATAGTGGTAGTAGTGGTCAATCTGGTAATTATGGCAACCCATCTTTTGCAATATCAAGTGGCAATGCAGACGATAATGGATATGGAAACTTTGAATACGCACCACCCTCAGGCTATCTTGCACTATGTACTAAAAACCTAGCAACTGAATTATCCCCTACTATTGATGTTGGGAGTGATTATTTTAATACATTAATTTGGAGTGGCAATAGTGCAAATAGAAATATTACAGGTGTAGGATTTCAACCAGATTTTGTATGGATTAAATGTCGTAGTGATAGTGCAGGTCATGTTCTTTTTGACAGTTCACGAGGTGCAAGTAAAAGACTTGTGTCAAATGCCCAAGCAGGAGAAACAACAACTAATGAATATGGATTTGTGACCGCTTTTGGCTCAGATGGATTTACTTTAACAGGGGGAAATCAAGGTGGTTATGCTCATGGTGACACTAACCTGTCTGGTCGCACATATGTGGGTTGGAATTGGATAGCAAACGCAAGTACCACCTCATCTGATACAAACGGAACAATCACATCAACTGTTCAAGCAAATCAAACCGCAGGTTTCAGTGTAGTGACTTGGACAGGAAATGATACAAGTGGAGCAACTGTAGGTCATGGTCTAGGTAAACAAGTTGATATGGTAATAACCAAGCGTGTTGATGCAGTAAGTGATTGGAACACTTGGCATAATGGTCTAACAGGTTCACAATTTGTAGCATTAAATAAAACTAATGTCGCAGCAAATGATTCAGGTTCATTCCCAGATGCAACAGGTATGAACTCAACAGTATTTAAAATTGGAAATGGCTCTTGGATTAATGGCTCAAGTTCATCGCTAATCGCTTTTTGTTTTGCCTCCATTGAAGGCTACTCTAAGATAGGCTCGTGTACAGGTAATGGAGATGCAGATGGTACATTTGTGTATACAGGCTTTAGACCTGCTTGGGTAATGTTTAAAAAATATCACTTCAGTAGCAGATTGGCTAATATATGATACAAAAAGAATACATAGTGGAACACAACTTGATTACTTAGAGCCTAACACTAGTGATGCAGAAGGTTATCTTGCTGTAGATGTTTTAAGTAATGGGTTCAAATTAAGAGAAGAAAGTAGTGATAAATTTAATACATCAGGGGATACATACATCTTCATGGCATTCGCAGAAAACCCATTTGTTGATAGCAACGGAGTTCCTGTCACTGCGAGATAATGAGAT
>UEXL01000674.1_pt1 | contig 10167 bp, 14 predicted proteins | sample 1796671 | NCBI WGS metagenome assembly UEXL01 (sample SAMEA4772471, study PRJEB27181) | metagenome
GAATTATAAAGTAGACATGCGCAAATTTACTGCGTGGGCCATGGCTCACCCAGATGAAGCTGGGCGTTTGCATGCTTGTCATTCGATCAAGCTTGGAAATGAGCGGGTCAAGTCAATTGACCCAGAAACTTAACCAACCAGAAGAGGAGGTGTAACTTTGAGTTTACTCAATCAAGTTACCACTCATCGGGAGATCAATCCTGATGTCGCCATGCCCCCTGTGCGGATGAATATCCAAGGCACAGATGGTATTGGTAAGTCCACGTTTGGCGCACACGCGCCAGGCGCTATCTTCATACAAGCGGAAGATGGCTTGTCTTTTATCAACGCTGCACGGTTTCCCCAAGCGAACACTTGGGAAGAGATCTTGGAGCAGGTGAAGACCCTGGCCATGGAAAAGCATGAGTACAAGACAGTTGTCTTGGATACGACAGATGCTGCAGCCAAGCTTGGTGAAGCGCATGTGTGTGAGAAGAACGGTTGGTCATCGGCGGCAGACCCCAAAGCAGGATACGGCGCGTTCTACGTTGCCGAAGAGAATGCTTGGTTGAACCTGTTGAATGGCCTGAACGTATGCTTCCAGCAGTGTGGCATGAATGTGATTCTATTGAGTCACGTTGCATCTAAGTCGTACAAGGATCCAGAACTGGAACCCTATGATCGATGGGAGATGCGGTGCAACAAGAAGGTGAATGCCCTGATCAAGGATTGGGTAGACTTCAACTTGTTCGCAAACTATGAGACTACCCTGATCAAGGATGGCTCAAAGAATCGTGGCGTGAGCTATGGCAACCGAGGTTTGTTTACCAAGTTTGCTGCAGCGTATGACGCGAAGTCACGACTAGATCTTCCATCGAAGATCGAATTCTCTTGGCAATCTTTTGCAGATGCTTATGGCGCTGCTCTTGGTCTGCCAGTAAACAATAACGAAGCCGCATAGGAGGATTATATGGGCTGGATGAATCAGGGAATTGACGTTACCAACGTCAGTGAGTCAGGGGGGTGGCGGTTCTGAACCTATACCTGCTGGCGAATACACAATCGCTGCCAAGCTATGGAGCGACACCACTGCCAACTCAGGCGCGAACATGATTGAGATGGAGTTCGATATCGTGGGGCCGAGTCATGCGGGCAGGAAGGTTTGGGAGCGGTTTGTGATGCCGAAAACTCCCAACAGCAGCGTGGTTGGTCTGCAAAGATTGATGACGTTTGTACGGTCAACTGGGCAAGAGATTGCTGTTGACCCCCAAACTGGCGAAAAAAAGTTGACGCCAGACAATCTCAACGTGGCCATGGGCAAGCAAGTTGCGGTCAGCCTAGAGATTGAGAAGGGCAGCGCAAACGGAAATGGGGGCACTTACCCAGACAAGAACAGGATCGCATCGTTCAAGTCTGGCTCTGCTCCTGCTCCTGCGGCTGTGCAACCACAGGCACCACAACAGGCACAGGCAACCCCTGCGCCGGGACTGAACACCGCCAATGTAGATTGGAGCGGTTGATGACTAGGGCATGGGATTCATCACCCATCCTGCGCGTTCCCGTCCGCGTGCCCGAAGGCGGGACTTATTAAACCCCAAAGCAAGGAATAGATATGGAACTACATTCTGAAAAGACATTAAGCTTTGCGCGTAATGCGTTGAAATCTCATGTGGCAACAATGGCGGCTGACCACGGTATAAAAGAATCTACGGCTCGAGCCAACATCTCAAAGTCAATTGGCGTTGACCCAAGCTCAATCAGGCAGTTTGTAAACGGCGAGATCGTTAAACCTGCTCTGAAAACCATGCAGAAGTATGTGACCTGGCTGGCAAACAACCCTGAATCTCAAGACTTTGATGAAAGGGACGCAGAGCGCGGCAACAGAATGCCTACTAAAGAGGAATTGCGTCAAAAAATTACGCGGCTTCGGGATGACCTCGATCATGCACAATCATACATGCAGGAACTACGAGAAAAGCGTGATGAACTTTTGGACAGACACCAAGCTGCTCATCCTGAAAACTCTTACTGGATGGAGAATTCAGAGGCGTTGATTGAGATCTCTACTGGCTGTATGTATGAAGCAGACAATGTGCGCAAACGTGTCTGCACGATACCGATACCGAATCTGCAGGGTAATTGGAGATGGGATCAGGAAGAAGAGACCCGCGAAGAAAACAATGCGCGACGAGAAAAAGCGTTGTCAGAAAGTTTCGGCAAGGTGTATCAGTTTGCGAGATCGATCACTGAGTTGTACTCCAACCTTGGTGGCTGGCCTGATGATGAAGTTATCGTGGACGTTAGGTTCCAAAACATTGAGGGCATGTGATGAAAGACACCGAAACCATTCACAGCGACATCCCGCTGCCAATAGAGAAGCGTGGTAAGTCTTCTAGGTGGGACAAGTTTGTTGGCATCGAAGTCGGTCAGTGTGTGTTTGTGGATAGCCGTAAAGAAGCTAACTCGTTGAAGATTTACTTATCTAGGAACGGCATGAAAGTGGCAACGCGCAGCGTGGATGGTCAATTCGGGGTTTGGAGAGTGGCTGATGAGTAAGTTATCAGACATGGTCAATCACCCCGGACATTATGCGAAGGGCGGTGGCATAGAGTGCGTTGAGGCAATCAAAGCGTCGATGTCCTCTGACGCCTTCAAAGGGTATCTTAAAGGTAACGTCATGAAGTATGTCTGGCGTTATGAAAACAAAGGCAAGCTAGAAGACTTGCAGAAAGCCAACGTCTATTTGGGTTGGCTGATCAAGGAGGAAACTGATGGATCATCATGAAGAGTTTGATTTCAGCTGGCAGAGCGAAGAGCACGAAGTTGCGGCAGAGGCGCTGGCATTGTTTGTGAAAGCGATGAGAAAGAGAGACATCTCAGAAGATGTTTTGATGGAAGTTCTTTTTGTCGCCGCGTTTACATACCACCTGCACTTTACTGATCGTAGCTCCCTTCGCAGGTTGGTTGATGACGGCATGCTTGCAGTGGTGGATCCTGATTCATCAACAGAGGAAAGGATATGTCATTAAATGAAAACCAACACGCCGTAAGAGAACAGGCTGTGCTTCGTATCTTACATCGTCACAACTTATCACCGTGGGCCAGAACGTACTGGGCACGCACTTATTCAGGACTAAAGAGGGCCAGGCATGCAGCTAAGGTATTACCAGCAGGACGCCATTGATGCGGCGTTTCATTGGTTCGACACTCAAGATACGAACCCTTTAATTGTTTTACCCACAGGCTCTGGCAAGACTGTTGTCTTTGCCTCAATGATCAAGAAGATCTTTGAAGACAATCGTGACAGCCGTGTGTTGATCCTTGCTCACAGGCAGGAGCTAATCAGCCAGGCAGATGAAAAGCTAAAGACCGTATGGCCTTGTGCACCCAGTGGGTTGCTGGCTGCAGGGTTGAAACAGTTTGATTCGCACGAGCCTATCGTGATCGCTAGTCGAGATACCCTGGCCACACCAAGGAGGTTGATGGACGCAGGTCAGTTCGACTACATCATCGTGGATGAAGCCCATCATGTTGGGCCAGAGAAGCGGAGTCGGTATCGCAAGATCTTTGATCACTTCGACTCAACACAGTATTACGCACCAAAAGTCTTGGGCGTGACGGCAACACCGTATCGTATGGGCCAAGGGTTCATTTACGGGTTGGACGATCACTTCTTTGGAGGTGTGGCCCATCGGGTCACCATCCCGGAACTAATCAAAGCTGGATATCTGTGCCGACTGTCGGCTTATCAGGTGGCGTCTGAGGCGGTGATCGATGCATCTACTGCCAGGGTCAAGTTCAAGGGTGGTGACTATCGTGAGTCAGACATTGAACACCTCGCCATGGAAGACCAAACCATGTTGGCGATTGTCGGCGATTGGATTGATAAGGCGTACAGCAAAGGCCGACTGAGCAGTGTGTTCTTCTGTATCACTGTCGCTCATGCGAACAAGATGTGCATGTACCTTCGCAATGCAGGGGTAGAGGCGGCTGTCGTGACGGCAGAAACGCCCAGTGAAGAGCGCAAGAAGATCCTTGAAGACTTTGAGCATGGTGTCATCAATGCGCTGTGTAACGTCGCTGTGTTGACTGAAGGCTGGGATGCGCCACGCACAGACTGTATCGCGTTGCTTAGACCGACCAAGTCGCTGGGCTTGTACGTTCAGATCTGTGGTCGAGGCATGCGGACATGGGGCGACAAGAAAGACTGCATGCTGCTCGACTATGGCGAGAACATGCAGCGCCATGGTTGCATCGATACAGCTAGGCCAGAGAAGCCTGATGAAGAGGAGTCAACTGAGCCTAAGATCTGGATATGTGACCACTGCTATGCAGTGAATGATATGTATGCCCGCAACTGTGTCGAGTGCGAAGAGCCTAGATACAGCGTTGAGCAGATGCTTCAGCGTCAGCAAGACTTGTTGAACCAGCTGGAGGAAGAGCGCAAACAGCAAGAAGAAAAAGACGCCGCTGCAACACGAGAAGCGGCACAGGGCAATGTGCTTTCTGACGAGCTTGAAGAGCCATCGAACAAGTTTGAGAAACGCAAGGACGTTGACTTTGTGCGAGCCGAGGTGAAGACATCTAAGAACGGCAACGAGTATCTCAACGTGAAGTTCTCTATGCCCGGTGAGTACTGGCCACAGAGCATGCCCATCATGCTGGGTATGCACGGTAAAGCGGGCATGGTTGCTACAAAGAAGTGGCGCACTCTGACTAGGCCAGGGACACCCGTGACACATAGCCTAACGCACGCAGCGGGTCTTGTTAACGAAGACAAAGTCATGAGTCACATCAAACAAATTACTGTAAGAAAGGAGGGTAAGTACTGGAATGTTGTCAGCGTCCATTTTTAATCGCATAGATGAGGTCATCGCCAGCAAAGATAACCGACACCGAGGGCACCTTGGTTTCAGTGGGATCGGGGATGACGATGAATACAAGCTGTGGATGGGATTCCGTTGGTGCCTACCGTCCACGTTTGGTGGGCGCATGCTTCGCCTGTTTGATCTTGGTCAGAGGATAGAGGAGCAGATCGTTGACAACATAAAAGACAGCGGCCTGATATCCATCGCTTCGCACGACAAAGACGGCAACCAGTTTCGGGCATCGTTCTTTGGTGGCCACTTCGCAGGTTCGTGCGACGGGCTGCTGAAGGGTGTGTTGCCTCCACCTGAGAGCGAGGTGGTGTTGCTGCTCGAGGTGAAGAGTGCCAATGACAAGCGGTTCAAGGAGCTCGTGAAGCTTGAAAGCTATGAGGCGTGGAGCGAAACGTATCGCTGGCAGATTCATGCGTACATGGGTGCGCTTGGTCTGACCAAATGCATGGTTGTTGTGATGAATAAAAACAACAGCGAAATCTATTCAGAGGTGATTGAATACAACGCCGCTATCTGGGAGCGCGCACAAGAGAAGGCAGAGCGGATCATCTGCAGTGACGCACCACTCAAAGAAACACGGCGGTCAGAGAAAGATTGGCGCATGAAGAACGAGCCTGACCTGTACAAAGATATCTACTACGGACGGCGGTTGCCTGAGTCGGTGAACTGCAGGAACTGCATGCACTCAAAGCCATTAACAGAGTCTCACGGTGCCGTGTGGGTGTGTAAGAGGACAGGCGAGGCTCTCTCGCTTGATGAGCAGCGTGCTGGGTGCCATAAACACATGTGGATACCGAACCTAGTGGGTGCAGATTACATGCCTGAGAGAAGCACACAGGACGCCACAGCGTACAGAGCGGGCATCATCGACTTCTACAATGGTGTGGGGCCAGAGGATGGTGAGTACTACTACTCAAGTGCTGAGATGCGTGAGCTATCCAAGGTGCGGTTCGATACTCAGATGATGATCGATAGTGAGAAGATCAGGGCTGAGTTCCCAGGGAGCCAGATCGACAACATGGATGAACGCACTGAGCCTTTCTAGTCCCAGCTGCGGGGGTCTTTGACGATCAGTATCTTGGTGCCGGGGTAGAGTGCTTCGACCAGTTTCTTCTTGAGCCTGAACACCTGAGTGATCACGCCTTTGGTGTCCTCGACCACATACTCACCATCGCGCTTGTATCGGAAGTCTGCTATGTACGAGCAGATCTTCTGATCCTCGCCGTTGACGGTGACCACGCAGGGGAAGTCCACCTGAACCTCAAGATCGGATAGCTCGCCAGCTTGTTGTAGTTGTTTGAGTATCTTGTACCTGGCCGCTTCAAGCTTAGAGTCGAACACGATGCCATCGTATTCAGTCTTCTTTGCAAAGTATTTTGACTTTGGCCGCTTTCTTTTTGGGATCAAACTAATCGATGCCTAGGAGTTTGTTCAACTCTATCTGTCTTAGCGCATCGGTGCCACGGTCAAATAATGACCTAGGCGCTGTGCTAGGCTGTGTAGGCGGGATTTGAGGTGCAGGCTGTGGTTGTGCAGGAGGTGGTGCAATAGGTGCTTGTGCGGCTTGTGCTTCGGCTGCAGCTTGTGGTCTAAGCCGACTGCCTTGAAACTGGCCGAAAGCCTCTCCTATTCCCTCAAAGTCTATTGGGTTCGCAAGCTTGTCTTGATTGCCTTGCATAGCAATCGATAAGGTTTCGGCACTAGGGAAGAATGCGTTGAACCTGCCTGCCATAACAAAATTTAAGTTAGGTGTTTTTGCATCCCTTAATGGTTTCACTATATCGGCAGTGGAAAAACCAAGGGTCTTAGCATCTTCAATCGCCATGTTGAGATCACGCATTGCCTTGAACCGCTGTTCATTGGCTGTAATAAAAGCTTTTGTCAGTTTCTCCGCATCCACAGAACCTCTTTGCTTTGCAAGAGATGTAAAAATTCCACTTGCATCTCTTACACTTCGCCCAGCTTCAAGTGCTCTGTAATAAAGAACTCTGTCGATCCTTGGCTTCAGGCTCTTAACACCTGTTAAGGCTTCTGTAAATTCTTGTGCAGCATCAACGCGATAACCTTGTTTAGTTACGGCGCGTCTAGCGTCTGTGGGAAGAACTGAAGCCACGGCTCTTGGAAAATCCCTAAGTCGAACATTTAATCCAAGCACAGGGGAGTCAACGTCTGCTTCAAGATCTATTGGCGAAATGCCTGGCATGATGCCGTCTGCAAAGTGAGCAAACCCTTTTGCAAACTTAGCACCGAGAGGGTCTCTCTCTCTCCAAATTGGTCTTCCAAAACTTGTTTTGTTTCTTGCCATATCGGCAACTTTTTCAGTGACGATTGACTCGCTCATGAATGGCGAAAAAGAATTCAGAAGAACTGTCGTACATTGCGTTGAATGCTATAGTGCTTAGCTCTTCTTCTTTTGTGATGCCATTGTTTACAGCGTTGTACACAGCACTGAATGGGCGTTTCAAATAGTCGTAAGGATTGGTGTAGGAGAAGTTGTAAAGGTCAGTGATGTTGCCATCTTTGTCTGTGGCTATCGGTATGAGTGTGGAGTTACGATCCCAATCAGCAGCCATTGATCGCTTGTACGCTTGGACTTGTTCTTCGTTTGCGCCAGTAAGTTGTGTGCCTGCAATCGCCAGCGACTGAGGTATGGCTACGTTCACTGAGGTGAACCCCAGCAATCGCTTCATACCAATCGCTCTGATCTCAGGCGAATCGCTTGCAAGCTCTTTGATGCTTCGACCAAGAATGTTGCCGCCTGTTCTAATAATTTCTGCAGGAAACGCAACAAAGTTACCAAATGGCATTTGCCTTAACTGCTTGATGAACTCTGGAACACGCGAGTAGTTAGGCACTGTGTCTTTTACGATCTCAGCAGCTTCACGCTTCAATAGAGTTTGAAACTCGTTCTCAGTTAAGTCGCCTCTTCTGACAACCGCGCCAAATTCAGTGAAGTTTCTGGGGTCAGATACGTTGATGACTGTGTTTGGATCCTTGGTGAAAGCTTTTTGCAGTCGGCCCAACTCCATCTCAAAGCTGTATGTTTTCCATACATCATCAGAAGCTTGATACAACTTGGCTGAAAAACCATTCTGTCTGCCTTGCGCCCACTTAAAGATAGCCTTGCCTTTTGCATTGTTATCAACAGCGTCATTCAACAAAGACTCAAACTCGCCAACCTTGGCGTTGGTGTTGATCACACCAAGATCCACAAGCTCGTTGTAATACTTCTGCCTGTCAGCCAACGTGGCTCCAGACTTACCGGGGGCAGTGAGCCTTTGGTTTAGATTGCTGAACACCGTTGAAAAAAGAGTTGGCTAAAGACTTTGAGTTGCCTATGTTTCCATTCGCTAAAGCAAAGAAGCCTGCAGTCGTTGCGTTTCTTATTTGTGTGATGGGGCTGTATACCGTCTTGGCAATTTGAGACATGCCTTTCAACCCCAGAAAGGTTGAATACAGTGGTATGCCGCCCTTTGCCAAATCAAAAAATCTCTGACCCATTTTCAAGAGCTTCTTTGTAATCATTGCGTACATACTTGCCAGCAAGTGGCCCAAATCTACGTTTTGCGCTTTCGCTGATCTCTGATAGCGGGCTAGAAGATTCGGCACCTATTCTTGAGTACTCTCCCAGCGGAGCGTTTGGCGGTATCTCATCAAACAAAAACCGTTTATCACCAAGAGCCTTGTTGTAATCAACTAAATTTTTATAGTACCCAGCCTTAGCTATTTGCTTAGAAAGCACATCAACAGTCTCTACCATCTTGGTGCGCAGCCCAATCTCTTGTTCGCCTACATCACGCGCTCTTATGCGTTCAGGCTTTGCTCGCATCATCACATCTTTAGCGCCTGTGTATTCACCCCCAAGAAATCTCTGACTGCAGGTAGGTTGTCTAGACGCCGACCTTTCAACATACCTTGAGCAACACCCGTAAGAGTGGGCGTTTCAATAATATCTTTGGGGGCCATCTTGGCGTTGCTGAAATCACTTTGAAGCATGCCATTCAATACGCCTCGAGCATCTGCTTCTGTTAACTTGTATGCGTCATCCAGCCCTTGGCTTGAATTCACTAATTCTTTAATTGCTTTGTCTGCTTGTTCAGCAGTAGGCGTATAGTTTGTATCGTTGAGAGCGCGGTATAGACGCATGCCATAGAAGGTTTGGTTGTTACCTATGGTCTCAATCAAATCTGCTTGCATCTCTGGAGTGAGTATTGGGTCGCGCAATATATCTTGCACAGAATCGCTCAATCCATCTATCTGAGTTCTAAGATCTTTTGCGCCTTCAAACAAACTCATCTCTTTGCGATTAGCAAATAAACTTTTTGACGCATTCTTAGAGATGATGTCATCAATTTCTTTGAGTTCTCTAGCTGCATTGTTTTTTATTACTTCACGAGTCAAGCCAGGGTTCGCCATGGTTTCTTCAGCAAACAAGAAATCATTCAGCGTGTTAAGGATTCTGCTTTTATCTTGATTGTTAAATATGCCCTCGTTTTTATTAACAAAGGTAATAGCATTATCAATCTTCTCAACAGCTTGTCTTGAAGCAGAACTATGAGCCGCTATCTCATGAATACGCAAAGCATCGTATTGTTTGGTGAATCTGTCAGGCATACCGCCTTGAAACTTCGCGTACTTAGTAAAGTTTTTCTTGAGGTCGATCTATGTTGCCCCGAACAAAGCTTGGATCAGAAAGATCTGGCTTCACGCCAACGTCATGAAATGGTGTGTTGGGGTCTTTGATGGCTCGTGCTGCATCTCTTACGAAGTCAGTTCTGCCAATTGCACCAGCTGTGGCACCTACTGCTTGAAGACCTAGCTTAGCTACGGCAGGCACACCAAGGATCAACGCCGCTCCCTCTGCACCAACTCTTAGTCTGTTTGATAAGTTTGCAGCAGCAAGCTCAGCCCCGGCTAGATCGGCTGTATCAATCCTTTGGGTGGGGCCACCTTCAAACAAATCGCCTAGTGTTTCTACATCAGGTGTGGTGGCCGCAATATCAGCAGCACCAAACGCGCCGACCTTGCCTACTGATCCCAAACCTTTTGCTGCTTTTGCGGCGATACCGCCAGGGGCTGCGAACTGAGCTATGAAGCGAGCGGCTTCACCGATATTTGTAGACGTTTCTGGTTTGTACTTTGCAAAAAAGTTTCTAAGTTCTTGTGCGCTTTGTTCATCGCCAGAAAGCTCTGATGGTAGAGTCGCTATGCCTTCTGCGGCACTAACCAATCCAGCTGCAACACCTCGACCAATGTCACCAATGGCAGATACATCTTCTTCGCCCAACTGAGCGCCACGTTCTACAAG
>UEXL01000528.1_pt1 | contig 10155 bp, 9 predicted proteins | sample 1796671 | NCBI WGS metagenome assembly UEXL01 (sample SAMEA4772471, study PRJEB27181) | metagenome
GGCTTCGTCGCACGCCTTGCGTTTGTTGCCAACGTAGACCTGGGACGCGGCATCGTTTCCCACCAGGACGACGGCCAACCCCGGGGCTCGCAAACCCTGTTGTCGACGGGCTTCCACGCCGTGGGCAACCTGTTGGCGAACCCGGGCAGCAATCTCTTTTCCGTTGATCAGTTTGGCGCTCATGTCTCTGTCTTGTCGTCTTGGTCGGTTGGGCAAAAATAAAGGGCACACATTGTCTCATGCTTCGACCCGAACTCCAATTGACGACAGGCCCGACACCAGCAGGTTCGGGGAACCAAATGAGGCAAGTGCGGTCAGCTAATCTGTTGCTGTCTCGATCAATTTCCAAATCCGTGTTGACGGCAGGGGTCGGCGCCGGTAATATGCGCGCCAACTTTGCTGAGGCACTTGTTGTTCAGTTCAGACGGGGTATAGCGCAGTCTGGTAGCGCGCCTGCTTTGGGAGCAGGATGTCGGGAGTTCGAATCTCTCTACCCCGACCACTTTCTGAATATTCAGGTGGGCGAACGGTCAAGCGCCCGTAGCTCAGCTGGATAGAGCACCCGCCTTCTAAGCGGGTGGTCGCAGGTTCGAGTCCTGCCGGGCGCGCCATTAAGCCGTTGGTTAGGTCCGCTCAGGACTCGCCGAATCAGCAAAGTTGACGAAAGCAGATGTAAATGCCGCAAGGCATGTCTCAATGTGGTGGACGTAGCTCAGTTGGTAGAGCTCAGGATTGTGACTCCTGCGGTCGAGGGTTCGAACCCCTTCGTCCACCCCACTTTTCTTTCAGATTTTGATTCCGCATAGTGATGAGTCCATTGATCGGCACGACGCGATCGAGCATTCTTCATACTGTTGTGCGCGAGTGGCGGAACTGGTAGACGCGCTGGATTTAGGTTCCAGTGGGGCAACCCGTGAGAGTTCGAGTCTCTCCTCGCGCACCACCCCTTTCTTTTCATCCGTTTGCCCCCATATCTGTACTTTGTTTATCGCGATCAACGGCTTTGCAGCACCTGTGCAGGCGGCGCTGGTCGGGTGATTCTCTCGGCGGGGTAAACCGTGATAAACTACCGGCTTTTAAATTTCGGTCCTTCTGCGGGAAGCTGCCCGGAGACGGATTTTTCGGTTTAATTTCATTCACATACTGAACCTGTTATTTGAGGATCTTCCATGCAAGTGTCTGTTGAAACGACCTCCAACATCGAGCGTCGCATGACGATTGGTGTGCCCGCCCAGGAAATCGACCAGGCGGTCCAGAAGCGCCTGCAGGAAACTGCCCGCACCGTACGCCTGAATGGCTTCCGTCCGGGTAAAGTACCCATGAGCGTGGTCAAGCGTCGTTTCGGTGACAGCGTTCGCCAGGAAGTGGTTGGCGAGGCAATGCGCGATAACTACATCAAGGCGCTGCAGGAGCAGGACATCAACCCGGCGGGTTGGCCGAAGCTTGAGCCCAAAGTGATGGAAGAAGGCAAGGATCTGGAATTCGTTGCCGTTTTCGAAGTGCTGCCGGAAATCGAATTGGGTGACCTGAGCAAGATTTCAGTGGAAAAGCTGACCTCTGACATCAGCGACAAGGACATCGACAACATGATCGATAACCTGCGTCGTCAGCAGGCCACCATGAAAGAAGTCAAGCGCAAGTCCAAGAACAAGGACGTGGTGACCATCGACTTCAAAGGCACCATTGACGGCGAAGAGTTCGAGAGGGCGGCGCGGCCGAAGGCCACCGTCTGACCCTGGGTTCGGACCAGATGATCCCCGGGTTTGAAAAGGGCATTGTTGGCGGTAAGGCCGGCGAAGAGCTGGAAATCGAGGTGACATTCCCCGAGGACTACCACAACGAGGATCTGGCGGGTAAGCCGGCCAAGTTCGCCATCACCATTCACAAGGTGGAAGAGCCCCAGCTGCCGGAGCTGGATACCGAATTCTTCAAGAAGTTCGGTATCGAGGCAGACGACGAAGCCGCCTTCCGTGAAGAAGTTAAGAAGAACATGGAGCGTGAGCTGAAACAGGCGATTTCCACCAAGGTCAAGAACGACGTGGTTGACGGCCTTCTGGAAGCGACCGAGCTCGATATCCCGGCAGCACTGGTGGATCAGGGAGATCGATCGCCTGCGTCAGGACGCGGTTCAGCGTTTCGGCGGTCAGGTGGATTTCCAGCAGTTGCCGAAGGAAATCTTTGAAGATCAGGCCAAGCGCCGTGTGAAAACCGGCCTGCTGTTCCAGGAAGTGGTCAAGAAGAACGACCTGAAAGCGGATCCGGCCAAGGTTGACGAAAAGATCCAGGAGATCGCGTCAACGTATGAACAGCCTGAGGAAGTGGTTGCCCATTTCAACAGCAGCCCGGAGCAGAAGTCCCAGATCGAGTCGTCCGTGCTTGAAGACCAGGTTGTGGATTACGTACTTGAGCAGGCCAAAGTGAAAGAGAAGAAGGTCAAGTACGAGGAAGCCATCCAGGCCGGTCAGCCCCAGCGCTGATCTGGTCAGGAGCCGACGAAAGGCTCCCGTTGGCCGAAAAGGGAAAACAGCCGGCATGTCCGGCTGTTTTCATCTTGGCCAGGTGGTGGCAGAGTATAGGGTGTACGAGACTGATAACGCAGTGGCCAGAGGCCACGCCCCAATGTCCAGAAGGAGTTCAGGCGCATCATGATGCAAAAACCAATTGATGGTCCCGCAATGGTAACCAGTTCCGGCCTGGTTCCGATCGTTATTGAGCAAACCGCTCGCGGTGAGCGTTCCTTTGATATTTACTCCCGGTTGCTCAAGGAGCGGGTGATCTTCATGGTGGGCCAGGTTGAGGACCACATGGCCAACCTGATCGTTGCGCAGCTGCTGTTTCTCGAGTCCGAGAATCCGGACAAGGACATCCATCTTTACATCAACAGCCCCGGCGGTTCGGTCACGGCCGGCATGTCCATCTACGACACCATGCAGTTTATCAAGCCGGACGTCGCCACGTTGTGTGTCGGTCAGGCGGCGAGCATGGGTGCGTTCCTGCTGGCAGGTGGTGCAGAGGGCAAGCGCGCGTGTCTGCCCAATTCGCGGGTGATGATTCACCAGCCGCTGGGCGGTTACCAGGGGCAGGCCACGGACATTGAAATTCACACCCGTGAAATTCTGAAGATCCGTCACACCCTCAACTCCATCCTTGCCCATCATACCGGGCAGGATCTGGAGACCATTTCGAAGGACACGGATCGCGACAACTTCATGGATCCGCAGCAGGCCAAAGACTATGGCCTGATTGATTCTATACTTGATAAGCGCGTACCGAATAAATAATACTGAAGGTAATCGCATCATCCTTGGCCGGCGTATCAGCCAGTAACGCCGGCAAACCAAGATCAGAGGTATTTCAATGGCAGATGAAAGAAACGGCAGGGGCGACGATAACGGCAAGTTGCTCTACTGCTCGTTTTGTGGAAAGAGCCAGCATGAAGTCCGTAAGCTCATTGCAGGGCCCTCGGTGTTCATCTGCGACGAGTGCGTCGACCTGTGCAACGACATTATCCGTGAAGAGATTCAGGAGAATGCACAGGAAGAAGCCAGCGACCGTCTTCCCACTCCCGCTGAAATTCGCGATACGCTCGACGAATACGTCATTGGCCAGGATCGCGCCAAGGTCGTGCTGTCGGTGGCGGTCTACAACCATTACAAGCGCTTGCGCTATGGTGAGGGTAAGGCCGAGGTCGAGCTGGGCAAGAGCAACATCCTGCTGATCGGCCCGACCGGTAGCGGCAAGACGCTGCTGGCTGAGACCCTGGCGCGCATGCTGAACGTGCCGTTTACCATCGCCGACGCCACCACCCTGACCGAAGCCGGTTACGTGGGTGAAGACGTTGAAAACATCATCCAGAAACTGCTGCAGAAGTGCGATTACGACGTCGACAAGGCCCAGCGGCATTGTCTACATCGACGAGATCGATAAGATATCCCGCAAGTCGGACAACCCTCGATTACCCGGGACGTGTCTGGCGAAGGGGTGCAGCAGGCCCTGTTGAAGCTGATCGAGGGCACGGTAGCCTCGGTTCCGCCCCAGGGCGGCCGCAACATCCCCAGCAGGAGTTCCTGCAGGTGGACACCTGCAACATGCTGTTCATTTGTGGTGGTGCCTTTGCCGGTTTGGATAAGGTGATTCAGGAACGCTCCGAGCGCAGCAGCATCGGCTTCTCGGCGTCGGTGAAAAGCCCGGACGACACCAAGAACACCGGCGACATCATCAAGGATGTCGAGACCGAGGACCTGGTGAAGTACGGCCTGATTCCCGAGTTCGTGGGTCGTTTGCCGGTGGTGGCAACGCTGACCGAGCTGGATGAGGAAGCGCTGATACAGATCCTCACCGAACCCAAGAACGCGCTGACCAAGCAGTATCAGAAGTTGTTCGACATGGAAGGTGTGGAGCTGGATTTCCGCGAAGAAGCCCTGAGGGCGGTGGCCCGCAAGGCTATGGTGCGGAAAACCGGCGCCCGGGGACTGCGCTCCATCATGGAAGCGACCCTGCTGGATACCATGTATCAGATCCCCTCCGAGCACGATGTCACCAAGGTGGTGATCGACGAGAGCGTGATCAGCGGCGATTCCGAGCCGTTCAAGATCTACGCGAGCAGCGACCACGCCAAGGCGGTCCCGGAGGACTGATTCGTTCCGGAAGATCGTGACGTATAAAAAAGGGCGGCAACGCCCTTTTTTATTGTTCTGTAAACCGCGTTTCCCCGCCTGTTTCATTTGGTAAAAAGATTGCAATTTTCGCTGTCGCCCCAATGATGGGTGATATGCTGAAAGAAACGACGTCAGAGGATTCCTTATGACCCGGATACCTGAAGAGTCTGTGCACGAATACCCGTTGCTCCCGTTGCGAGATGTGGTGGTGTTCCCGCACATGGTCGTCCCGTTGTTTGTGGGGCGCGAAAAATCCATCCAGGCACTGGAAGCCGCAATGGAAGGCAGCAAGGAAATTCTGCTGGTCGCACAACGGGATGCCTCCACTGACGAGCCCGGCCCGGATGACGTGTTCGATATGGGCACGCTGGCGACGGTGCTGCAAATGTTGCGTCTGCCGGACGGCACCGTAAAGGTGCTGGTAGAGGGCAATGCCCGGGCCACCCTGAGTGGCATCGAAGAGGGGGAGTACCTGTCGGGCAAAGCCATGATGATGGACGAGGACACCTTGCCGGATCGCGAAGAGGACGTTCTGGTCAAAACCCTGATGGACGAGTTTGAAAAGTACGTCAAGCTGTCCAAGAAGGTGCCTTCGGAGGTGTCCAACGCGCTCACCGGCATTACTGATGTGGAGCGCCTCGCCGATACCATGGCGGCGCACCTGGAAATGCGGATCCCGGAAAAGCAGGAATTGCTCGAAGCGCTGGATGTGCGCAAGCGCGTCGATCTGCTGCTCGGCAAACTGGACGGCGAGATCGACCTGATCGAGGTCGAGAAGCGAATCCGCGGCCGCGTCAAAAAACAGATGGAGCGCAGTCAGCGCGAGTACTATCTGAACGAGCAGATGAAGGCTATCCAGAAGGAAATGGGTAACCTGGGCGAGGGCAACAACGACTTCGAGGAGCTTGAACAGAAACTTGAGGAAGCCGGCTTGCCCGAGGAAGCCCTCAAGAAAACCGAGGCCGAACTGAACAAGCTTAAGATGATGTCGCCGATGTCGGCCGAGGCCACGGTGGTGCGCGGCTACATTGACTGGATGCTGGCCGTGCCGTGGAAAAAGCGCAGCCGCGTTCGTCACGACATCGAAAAGGCTCGTGAGATCCTCGACAAGGACCACTACGGCCTTGATGAGGTGAAGAAGCGCATACTCGAGTACCTGGCCGTGCAAAGCCGGGTGAAGAAAGTGAAGGGACCAGTGTTGTGCCTGGTCGGGCCTCCCGGGGTGGGTAAGACCTCGCTCGGCCAGTCCATTGCCCGCGCGACCAATCGCAAGTACACCCGCATGGCTCTTGGTGGCGTGCGTGACGAAGCGGAAATTCGCGGTCACCGCAAAACCTACATCGGTGCATTGCCCGGCAAGCTGTTGCAGAAATTGTCCAAGGTCGGCGTCAAGAACCCGCTGTTCCTGTTCGACGAAATCGACAAGATGGGTATGGATCACCGCGGTGATCCCGCGTCTGCATTGCTGGAGGTGCTGGATCCGGAGCAGAACCATACCTTCAACGATCATTACCTCGAGGTGGACTACGACCTGTCGGACGTGATGTTCGTCTGTACCTCCAACTCCATGGACATCCCGTCGGCGCTGCTGGATCGGATGGAAATCATCCGTATCCCGGGCTACACCGAGGATGAAAAGGTCAATATCGCATTGCGCTACCTGCTGCCCAAGCAAATCAAGGCCAACGGCCTGCGCAAGGACGAGCTGACCATCCCGGAAGAAACGCTGCGGGACCTGATCCGGTACTACACCCGTGAGGCCGGTGTGCGGGGTCTGGAGCGCGAGATCGCCAAGATCTGCCGTAAGGTGGTGCGCCAGCACGTTGAAAGCGGCGACAAGGCGTCGGTAACCCTGTCCCAGGAGATGCTGGAGGACTATTCCGGCGTCAAGAAGTTCAAGTACGGTCTGGCGGAGGAAACCAACCAGATCGGTCAGGTCACCGGTCTGGCCTGGACCCAGGTGGGCGGTGAGCTGCTCACTATCGAGTGTGCGCTGACCAGTGGCAAAGGACGTGTGGTGAAGACCGGTTCACTCGGTGACGTCATGCAGGAGTCCATCCAGACCGCCTTGACGGTGGTCCGGAGCCGGGCACAGGGTCTCGGTATTGCCGATGATTTTCACGAGAAACACGATCTGCACGTGCACGTGCCGGAGGGTGCAACGCCGAAAGACGGTCCGAGTGCCGGTATCGGCATGTGTACCGCACTGATTTCTGCGCTGACCAAAATCCCGGTTCGCGCTGATGTAGCCATGACCGGTGAGATCACCCTGAGGGGGCGTGTGCTGCCCATCGGCGGGCTCAAGGAGAAGCTGCTTGCCGCCCATCGCGGGGGCATCAAGACCGTTGTGATCCCCGACGAAAATGTGCGCGATCTCAAGGAGATACCGGACAACATCAAGGAATCTCTGGAGATCATCCCGGCGAAATGGATCGACGAGGTGCTGGACGTGGCGCTGGCGTATCCGCCGGAACCGCGGTCGGCGGATTCATCATCGGAAACCGGTTCCGGCAAACCCAGGGACGACGATTCCGACAGTGCGGAACGCATAAATACACATTAAACCCTTGATGAGTTGTTGACATGCCGGAGAGCCCGTTGGTATAACTGTTTCGCCGTGAAGCAGCCAATACCAAGGGCTCCCGCGCAGTAAGTGCCTATTCCGAATACCGGTTAACAACCGCAAGGAATAAAAAAACTGAAGAATGGAATTCTCTGACCGCTTATGCGATAGTCGAGAACGTCCGAGAAAAAACAATCCAACCTATAACATCTTCAACCTGAAATCGAAGGGGTTTAGTGTGAACAAGTCCGAACTTATCGATGCAATTGCAGAGTCCGCAGATATCTCCAAAGCCGCCGCTGGCCGTGCTCTGGACGCAATGACCAACTCCATCACCGGTGCCCTGAAAAGGCGATCAGGTTACTCTGATCGGTTTTGGCACTTTCTCTGTTAAAGAGCGTGCTGCCCGTACTGGTCGCAACCCGCAGACTGGCGCGGAGATCAAGATTGCGGCCTCCAAAGTGCCTGGGTTCAAGGCAGGTAAGGCCCTGAAAGACGCCGTTAAGTAAACGGTTTCTTTCTCAGGCAGCACCGGTCATACGGATGCTGCCGGAGCGGTTGGCCCGGGGTCAGCTCCGAAGCCAGCCCGCTCCAGATGAATTCAAGGCGCATTCCGTTCAGGGTGCGCCTTTTTACGTTAAGCCTCCGGCTTTAAAGATGTCGCGCCAGCCACTGGTTCGATTCTGATCAGGGATTCGGGAGAAACATGCTTCAAGATATTCGGGATAATTCCCAGGGCACTATTGCCAAAATCATCATTGGTCTGTTGATCGTTGTTATGTCTCTGTGGGGTGTGGAATCCATCATCGGCGGTTTCTCCGGCGAATCGGAAGTCGCCAGCGTCGACGGTGAAGCCATTACCGAGCGGGAGTTCCTGCGCGTGGTCCAGATGGAGGGCCAGCGCCGCCTGTCGGCGATGGAGAATCCCGATCCGGCCATGCTCGATGAAGATGAGATCCGTCGCGATGTGCTCGAGTCGCTGATCCAGGAGCAGGTGCTGATTCACGATGCCAATGAGCAAGGGCTGGAGCTGTCTGATCAGGACATCGACTCGCTGATTACCCAGATGCCGCAGTTCCAGGTGGACGGAACGTTCAATCAGGATCGGTTTGTGGCGACTGTGCGCAATATGGGTATGGGTATCGGCGAATTCCGCGAGGCCATGCGCAAACAGTATGTGGTGAACCAGATCCGGGCCGGCATTGCCCAGAGCGGTGTGGTGACGGATGAGAACGTTGCCCAACTGCTGCGGATCCAGAATCAGACCCGGGATTTCCGGGTGGTGACCGTGTCCGCTGAGGATGTCCGCGAGGACATTGAGGTGAGTGACAACGACATTGAAACCTATTACCAGAACAATCTGGACGACTATCGCCTGCCTGAGCGCGTGGATGCCGAATACATTGCGCTCTCGTTGGAAGCGTTGGCGGAAACCGTAGAAGTGAGCCAGGAAGATCTGGAAGCTTACTATCAGGAGCGTGCGGCGGATCTGGCGGCGGAAGAGCGCCGTGCGGCGCACATTCTGCTGGAGGAAGGGGCCGACACCTCGGAGACCATGGCAACGATTCAGGAGCGTCTGGAAGCCGGTGAGACTTTTGAAGATCTGGCGGAAGAGTTCTCAGCCGACACTATGTCCGCCGCTGAAGGGGGCGATCTTGGCTTTGCTGAGCGTGGTGTCTACGACGAAGCCTTTGATGAGGCGCTGTTTGCGCTTGAAAAGGATGAAGTATCGGACCCCGTTACCACCAGTTTTGGCGTGCATCTGATCAAATTGCTAGATGTGAGGAAGTCGGACGTGCCGCCGTTGGAAGAGATGGAAGGTGAGTTGTCGAGACCTGGCCGAGCGTCAGGCGCAGGCGGTTCGCTGAAGTGCGCACACAGCTGGCGGATTCCGCCTACGCTGCGGACGATCTTAACGCCCCGGCCGAAGAGCTGGATCTGGAGATTCGCGAGGCCAGCGATGTCACCCGCGAAGGTGGTAGTGCACCGGTTGACCACGCCGGTCTGGTGCGTCAACTGTTCTCCGATGACGTTGTGAAAGACCGCTTCAACACCGAGCTGATCGATGTGGGCGACAACGTGTCGGTGGTGGCCCGGGTCAAGAATTATTACGAAGCAGAGGAACGTCCCCTCGACGAGGTCCGGGAAGACATTCGTTCTGTGCTGCTCGAGCAGAAAACCCGCGACGCCCTGCGTGACCGGGCTGAGTCATTGATCGCGGAGCTGGAGGCGGGCACTGACGTCGAGGCGCTGGAGCTTGGTGAGTGGGCGGAGTACACCGGTCAGTCCCGCAACGTCTCCGACATCGGCCGCGAGCTTATCTCAGCGGTGTTCTCGATTGACCGTCCGCAGGATGGCTCGGTCAATTATGGCAAGGCGCTGACCGGCAGTGGTGTCGCCATCATTGCCCTGGACAGGGTGAACGAAGGCGATATTGACGAGGACAGCGGTGAGCTGGAGCAGTTGCGCGGTTTTCTGGCGTCCATGGAGGGTCAGCGGGAATACGCGGCCTACCAGCAATATCTCCGCGAGCGGGCGGAAGTGACCCGGAACTGAGAAAAGGCACCCTGCGGGGTGCCTTGTTTGCAAGACCCGGCCTTTGCCGGGTTTTTTGGTGGGGCACAAAAAAGGGCCGGCGAGCGCGGCCCAAGAAGTCCAACAATAGAGAGTGGTTTAAAGCCTTACCACCAGGCCTCGATCTGGGCACCGATCTGGATGTCGCCGTCGATGCCATTGCCGCTTCGGGCGCCTTCAGCCTGATCGCCGAAGAAGGCCGCGGCATAGGTGCGGATAACCGGGCGCGCCCAATAGCCGGGGCCGGCCTGCCACTGCTGTGCGACCGCTACTTTCTGCAGATCCTGGGATTCGGCATCCACGCCGTTGAACGTCACGTTGTCGTAACCGATTTCAACCGCCGTGCTGCTGATGGGGCTC
>UEXL01000705.1_pt1 | contig 10133 bp, 16 predicted proteins | sample 1796671 | NCBI WGS metagenome assembly UEXL01 (sample SAMEA4772471, study PRJEB27181) | metagenome
TTATCTATTATTAAATATCTAATTGTTGTCATTTCTTTAATAAATTAAAGCAATTGTAATTCTTTCTTTAGTAGATATTTGTTTCTCTACATAATGAGGAGTATCATTAGGAAACACTATCATTGTTTTTCATCACCTGTATATTGTATATTATGTGTTGGAAAATTTGTTGGTGTAAGGTCTTATTTTTATAGTAAATTACTCAGACAGATTACCAGAGTGAGTGTACAGGATTAAAATTACCTTTATATGTGAAATTTGCCCATATATCATAACCATCAAAATGTCTGACCATTCTCTTATATAATAATCTCTATGCCTCAATACCACCAAAAACTTTAGCACAAAATCTTATTAGATAAGCTAGAAAACCATCATCAATGTAATTGTCTTTTAGAATACCCACCTGATAATCGTGTTACCATCTGTGCCAAAATTATCGTGTTCTTTAAGATATGATAGTTTGTGTTTTGATTTTTACAATCAATAATCCACTTATCTATCTTTTATGATTTCTTCGGTAATTCAGTAGTAAAGATTGGTGTATCTTTTTAGTTGTTATATTCATTAGATAGCGCCACTAGTAAACTTCCTCCAGTCAATAGCGTTCTTAATTTGAAAACCACGGTTTGATATTTGTCGTATAGTTCTATCTAAAAATCAACTGTTGTTCAAGGTAATCAACTTTTGTTTGGCCTTTTGTAATTCAGTATCAGACTCTAAATACTTATCTATATCAGTTCTTAATATTTTTAAATCAAATGGTTTCTCAGCATATACTTCAGCAGGTGCTTTTCCTGTATAATATTCCCACTTTTCTCTTTTCATAATATTATATTCAGTTTCAGCACGACTTAACATTAACTTAAACTTTGTTAAGTGCTTTAAATATTGGTTGTGTAATTGAGGTGTCTTTAATGACTCTAAATCTAATTCAGTATCATTAATTTTTAAATCTTTATCAGCTTCTATTTGTAATTGTTCTAAATCCATAATATATATCAATATAACATAAACTGACTAAAAAGTAAATGTTTATGAGGTTGTAACTTGTGTCGTTGATGAACCAACATTAGCAAAATCATATATTGTATATCTAAAAGTTACTGTTGATGTTAGATAATCAACATCTGTTGCTTGTTGGTCGTATTGTAATCCTGTTAAAGAAACAGGAAACAAATCTCTAAATCTTATCTCTACTTGTGGGTTATTTTACTAGACAATACCGTTAATGTAGCGTCTGAAAAAGTGGCCCTTGGTCTGTTGTACCATACTTAACTTTTCCAGGCTCTGTTGATACACTTTCATTTGACTTGGAAATCTGTCTGAACCAGCACCAATTAAGTTTTGAAATTCAAGTGGTCTCTAGGAAAACCTAAACCAACTAACCAACCGTGTATCTCTTGGAAGTTTTCTAAATTTTCATCTACCAAAAATGTCATATTTAATTCACCATAAGTTAACTTATCACCTGGTTGTGGTATGTCTTTAAATCTGGTTACTTGATCTACTGTACCACCTAACTAATACCTGGTACATTTACTTGTGTACAAAAATATGTTACTTTTGGTAAGTTTGATTACATTAAATTTAAATTGTAGGGCTAGCGTAATCTAACTTTGTAGGTTGTCTGCTATATGTGTTTGTAGTCATACTACTATTTATCTGTTTCTTTATCTACTTCTTCCCATTCTTTATTTTGAGACTCTTGTTTTAACTTCTTTTCATTTTCAGTAAGGACACTCTCTTTTTCAGCAGCCTCATCTAATCTTTTTCTATGTTTTCTAATGGGCTAGGTTTTGTAGGTAATTAAGACCATATGCTAACAGTCCTATAAACCACCTATTACAATACACCTAAAATTGTCTTAAAAATTCTTTCATATTAGTATTTAGTGCATAAAAAGGCGAGGTTTTGAGGCCCGCCTTTTATTTACAATGTAAAAATTACATAATGTTCGCTACTTGGACTCTTCTGTAATATCTGTTGGCATTTTTATTACCAGCACCGTTAATTACAGCAGTATCAGATACCTGCTCAGCAAATGGGTTTGCTTGTAAGCCGTATCTAGTTTTGAAACCAATTTTTGGTTGGAAAGTATCTTGACCAACCGCTCTAACCATTTGTAGTGGTACATATGGGCAGTAGAACATACCAGCGTCATAAGGTGAAGTACCTTGTATCAACTACAAAGTAGTGTTTAGCTGTGTTGTTCGCACTATATGGATCAATGTACACTTTGAATCTACCGTTTAATACACCAGCAAAAGTATTACCTGTGTCATCAACGTTTAGGTTATTGTTAAGAGCAGGAGTGTAGTCTAGAACACCAGCCATTTGTAAAGCAGAAGCAACATCAGAAGAACAGATAATCATGTTACCTTTTCCTCTTCTTGTTCTTTGTGCGATTACGTTAGCTTCTCTTTCAACTTGGAACATAAGTCCTTTGAATCTCTCAACTGACCATCTACCGTTTGAGTCTGTATCTAAATCAAAGACACCAGCAGTAGTAGTGTTTAGTGTACCTGTGTTAGCAGGTGCACCTTTTAGCGTTGATGTAAACTGTTCTAACAACTTCTCTGTTGATTTCCGCAAGGATTTCAGCAGATAGGATGTTTGCAAGTTCAGTTTCAGCGTCTAAACCGTGGATTGCTTTTAAGTCTTGTGCAAGTTCCATAGTGTATTCAGCTTTAAGAGCTCTTGACTTAGCAGTTACAGTTGATTTCTCAATTGAGAAAGCCATTTCAGCAAAGCGTTGTTAGCAGAATCACCTAAGCTTCAGCAGTAGCAGTTGCCATACCTAGGCCTCTTGTGTATGCTCTGCTTGGGTCATCATTAATAAACCTGGGTTTGTACCAGTTTGAGCAGCGCCTGAATTAGCAGTTGAGTCTCCAGCAGCATTTCTGCTGAGAAGTCTGAATCTGCTTCATCAAATATGCTTCAGTACCAGTTGGAAGTATATCTACTTCTCATTGCGAAGATCAGACCAGTTGGACCAGTCATTGGTTGTACACCAGCGATATCGTAAGCAATTAGATTTGGCATTGCTCTTCTAACAAGTGAAATTAAAATTGGATCCCAATTTGAAGCACCAGTTGTGTTAGTAGGCGCTGCTTCGTTTAAAGCGTTGTCTTCTTTTTGTGCTCTTTCTTGGTTTTCCAAGATAGTAGCTGTAACGGCACGTCTGTAAGAATCTCCGATTTTTGGTAAATCAGGTGTTCTAGGACTGGCTGCCATTTCTTTTCGTAAGTTTCAGATAAATACATTGTATTTCTCCCTCTGTATTATTTTTTTGACAATTTAATGTCTTTTGTTTTACTTATAGCGGCGCTATAAGCAGCCATAGCATTAGATAAATCTTCAGGTTGTGAAGATTCGCCGCCGCCACATCATCTATCTCATTACCACTATTTCAAGCTTTTTACCAAAGTAAGATTCTTTAATAGTATCAATTTTCTAGTAAAGTCTTTGCACTAGAATACTCAACTTCTTCAGCTAGTTTGTTAATTTCTCTCCTTAGCAGTATCAGCTAAGTCTTAAGTTACTTCATCAATGATGTTTTGTCTTTTTAATTCGCCCATAGCTTTGTTTGTTCAACATTCTTGTCAACTTGTTCGTTAAGTTTCTTTTCAAGCTCTTCAATTTTATTTGCTTGATCTTCAAGTACATTGTATTTTCATCTGGAACATCAATGTAGTGGTCTTCAAATTTTTTAAGCCACCAATAAAGTCCTCAGCAATTTCGCCTTTGATACCTCTTTCAATAGCGATCTTGTTTTCTTTCATCCATTCCTCAACAACATAGTTTAGGTATGAATCAACTTTTTACGAGTTCACCTTTTGTGTTTCAGTATCTTCTTGTAGTTTTTCGTCATAAGCAGCTTGAATTTTCTCTTTTTGCTCTTTAACTTTAGCGTTAACAGCAGCTTCGAAAATAGTAGCAGCTTTGTTTTTAAAGTTTTCTGATAAGTCTTCATCTTTGATAAGAGCAGCTACATCAGCAGACACGTCAATTTTGTCAGATTCAGTTTCAGATTTCTTCTTTTCATCTTCATTCCATATCCTTCTTCTTTTTCTTTGTCTTCTTTTTTAGCTTCTTTATCTTAGATTCTTCCTCTTCTTTTAACTTAGGCATAGCGTCAGCAGCACCTTGGCTTTTTGTTGAGGATCACCAGAAACTTGTTTTGTTTTCTTTGTGGCGTCAGGATTGCTGTCAGTCGGTTTAGTAACCGCTGGACCTAAATCTTCAGCATCATTTTTTAATAGTGGAAGGTTCAGCCGCTACAGCATTCTTTTTGGAGCATCAGCTTGTGGATTAGCAGCGTTAGCTTCTAATACAGCTTCTTGTTCCATCGCCTCAAGTTTTTAGTTTCGGCCATTGAAATCTCCTTATTTAAGTTTATAAACGTTTATAAATTTTCTTGTAAGTATATTTATAAAATTACAGTTTTGAAGAAATGATTGAAAGACTTTTAACTTAGCTTCTTCAAGTGACCTTTGTCTGGCCTCTCTAACTTGTTTTTCCAAGATTCTATGTCTTTTTCTTCAAAACACCATTGTCCCATACCCACTCTTTACCTTCCATAATACCTTCTACGAAAGCGTCTGGAGCAGAGGGTCTGCTACAATATCAGCGGCTGTAGCTATGTAAAAGTCATCTGATACAACGTTCATGCCACCTCTTTGTACTAACGAACCCATACCACGAGAAGATACACCTAATTGAGCGCCTTCATCAATAAGACCTTTTACAATCTTACCATATGGTGTGTTCATTATTTTTGCTTCACCAATAAAATTATTACCATCTGGATAGAGTTTCGTAATCATATGCGATACTCTTTCTAGGTTAACAGTTGGTCCGTCAGGATGTCCTAACTCACCAAACGCTCTTTTTTTATTGATAAATTCTTGTTTATATCTTTTTACTTCTTTCATTAGTACATCTTTTGGATATACTCTTCCATTTCTATTTTTTATTTCACTTTGTAAAAAGATACCTTTGATTTTGTAGTCTTTTTTACCGTTAGTTTCTTCTACAAGATATTCGGCGTTGTTTATTTCTTCGGAAATTAGTTTCATAAATTCTCTCTCTTTAACTTATATATTTATACTATTTTTTACCTAAACTCTACAATAATTGTGTAATTATCACCACTTGCAAAGTTTTTGTAGTTGATAGAAGAACATCACCAGTAGGTGTTGCATTTGTTTGGTATCTCATCTCCAGATGTTCTAAAGTCAAAAACCATTGACCATTTAAGATAATGCAGTAGCATTTGTTACACCATCCCATATCAACTCTACGCCTGACTTAGGGTTGGCTGTATTGATGAATACCATATCTTACTAATCTTTCTATTACCTCTTCTGACATAAAAGTTAATTCAGAAGCGTCCACTTTTTTAACTAAAGTTTCACCAGTACCATCAGAAAATTTGTAAGTTTCGCTACAAATTTGACACCTGAAGTATCTGATATTGTTTGTGTTGTTACTGTGTCAGCCATTAGTTTGTATATCCTGATTCTTTTGCGCCTCTATTACTACATTATAACTTGTAACATCAGAGTCGCTTGTTAGTAAAATATCACCTATTGCATCTTTAATTCTATCTTCACTTGGTTTCAATCCGTAGTTTCCTCTACCATTAATTACTACTTGTTTTGATGTATCACCTTTAAAAATACTGTTACATCTCCAGTACCTAAAATTTCGTAAGTATGTTTGCAATTGAAACTTTGGTTCACTTGAAGCGTTATTTGAGTTTACTACATCTACAAGTTTTGATCTTTTCATCAGCCAACGCCATTAGCGTTTACTATAATCTTAAAATTATCATCAACTAATTTGGTAGCCGTAATAGTCATTATCTAGTTGAAGATACTGCTGAACCAGCGTTACCTGATGTTTCAACTGTATGTGATTCTTCTTTTCAATTATAATACTATCGCCAGCCGTTAAATAGAATTTGACCAATAACTGTTGAGCTTTCTTTACAGTCACAGTGTTAGCAGCCGCTTGAGCTTGTACTCTCTTACAAAGTGAGCTGCCAAAATTACTGCTGTGATAGCACTGCCAGCAGATGTCGTAGCACCTTTTAGTTTCATTGAGCCTTGGTATGCCATTTTATTTTTCTCCTAATTGTTCTTTGTTCTTTATCAAAGTAATCGTTTAATTCTATGATATTAACATTATGATGTTGACTAACTATCAACAGCGCCTTCAAATCTTTTATAATATCACCTGTTGATTTTTCAATCAACTTAAAAACATCACTTACCGCCTCTTTCATAACAGGACTTAAATCCCTATATGATTGAGAATCAATTGTAAATTTCTTTAACTATCTGACTGACCTGCATTTACATCACTCCTCCAGTGTGTGTACCTCTGCTTGTCAATTGATTTCAGCTTCACCATCTTTACCATATCAGTTGTTGGCGAAACACTTCCATCTGTTAAAAGTTCCTGGTCAGCAATCTCTGGTTTAGGTCACTAAATGGTTGCTTCAGGTTGATCAGGATAAACATGTTACCTGCAATATCTTTTCTAGCATTGTATAATTGTCTGCTACTTTATCTCTTAAAGCGTCTTTAAAAGCTTCACCAGCTTCTACATTATTACCTTTAGATAGTTGATCTATAAAGTTTTTGTATTATCGTTTACTTCTTCACTCATTATTTATCTCCTATTATATGTCTTGGTCAACGTTTTGATGTTGGACTGGCAATTATGCCATCTTCTATTTCTTGTTTAATCGATTATCCATATCTTCTATTTCTCTTTCGTTTTGTTTTAAAATATTTTCTAACGTATTCAACGAGTAAAGTATTTACCTACATAATCTCTCATCTCGTTTGCTATTGTAGTCTTTCTCTAGCATTTCTGTATTTTTAATTCAGCAAAATGGCCATCTTGTAAAAAGTCATATTGTGAATCATCTTACACTATACCAATCATCTTCATTTATAATACCTTTAAGAATTAGTTGTGTTCTTAATAGGTCGTTAAATAATTCAGTAAATTTCTTTCTTAATCTTTGAACAAATTTAGTAAATTTTAATTCATCTCTAGTAATTTCAGAAGCTCTACCTAAATTAAATCCTGTTGAAGACTTCTAATCTACTTACTGGTACATTTAATGATCTATAAAGTTTACTTCTAAAGTATTCTATATCAGAAATCTCCAAGTTTTGTCCGCCTGGTAGTGTAGTAATATCTGTACCTCTACCACCTTCTCTACTTGGTAACCAAAATCTTCTAACATAGACATATAGTTTCTGTCGTCTCTGATTTCACCAGTTGAAGCGTCATAGACAAGTTTGTTTCTATATCTTGCCATAACATCTCGTAGTATTGTTCAGCTTTTACTTTAGGTAAATTACCTACATCAATCTTAAATATTCTTCTTTCAGGCGCTCTAGCAATTCTATAAATTACAGCAGCGTCTTCAATCATTCTTAATTGATTTACAGGTTTGATTGCCTTATGTAAATAAGATAAAACCATATTTTTATTTTGGTCAATCATTCCTGACGGACAAAATGCTATTGTGTCAGGTGCTATTTTTATACCTGTACCAGTTGTTGTACCTGATACACCTTTTTCATTAAAAGATAGTATTCAACATACTCATCTACAACTGATAAACCATGTGGTACAGCACCCTCTGGTCTTTCTTTCTGATCTCTCTAATTTTTAATTTACGAGGATCAATATATTTTAACTCTGCAATACCTTTTCAGGACATTTCTGTCTATAATCTTATGATAGTAAATACGACCATCAACATACCATCTTCTAAATATGTCGTGGCCTTTTGTATTAAAATTCATTAACTTTAATACTTCTTTAAATTCGTCTTCTATTTTTCTTCTAACGTCTTTACCATAAGGTAAATTATCTATGTTTACTCCCACAGCTGTCTTTTCATTCGCCTTTGTTGCCTCATTGACAATATCCTCTATTGCCATATCACATTCGGGGTGTAATGCTATTTCATATCTTCGTATTAGATCCGCCTCACTCTTTTGCCGTACCTTCCATATCGAGGTACTGACCAAAATAACCACCGGCAGCAATAGTTTGTGTACCATCATCTGCTTGTGGTTGTAGTAAAGCTTTGTTTTGGATCGGCTTGTTTTTGCCCTTGTAATACTAAATCCAAATAATTCAGCCATAATTTAATTCCTTTGTTTTATTACTACTACTTATAATGGTTTAGGAAGGCGGCCTGGAGACCAGGCCACTTCAAATTATACTAAGTAGTCGTATTGCTTTCAAAGTATTGATAGCAAACGTAACGTCAAAATTCTTCAATTGCTGTTTGTTCATCATACTCAAATCAATTGGGCGATTTGTAGGAAAACACCTCTCAGCGTGTACGATTTAATTGTATTACCGTTTCTGTCTAAATGGTCAACAAACGCGTCAACTTGATAATCAACTGGATTTGTTAAACCTTCGTTGTCAGTCATGTTGTTAATACCGTTTTGCCATCTTTCAAATGCGTTTCTTAATCTGAAATTTGTATCATTATAACAAGTGACTGACCAATCTCCAATTGTTCTATCTCCAGCAATTTTAATTGATCTTCCTCTGAAAGGAACATTAAAACACGGAACAGTCATACCTGGTAAAGAGTTGATCTACATAAAAGCTAGGTCTTCTATTTCGCCACCAACTTGTGCGTAACCAGGAAAAGGCATTGTTACCTTAAACTGATTGGCTCTAGCGCCACCGCCAGCAAGTTTAGCTTTGAAGTCATTAATGTTTGGCATTTTTTATTCTCCTCTCTACTATTAACCAGCTACTTCGTCAAACGAAACGCCAGTTCTTGTTGCAATAAATTGATAATGTAATAAAGTTAATGCTTCTAGCTGGTTTAATGAAAATCTCAGCTATAAATTCATTTCTATCAATTACTTCACCTGTGTTGTTAGTTTCATCACATACTACTAAAAAGTCTGTGATACCTCGTCTACCTTGTACTTCTCTTAGAAAAGGTTCTACAATGTTTCTAAAGTTCGCTCTTGTAAATTCATCATTGAATTCAAACAATTGGAATTTAGAAGCAGTAGATATTGCCTTTTCTAATACAATAAACAGTCTTCTTACATTGATTCTATCAAACGCTGAAGGCGAAGTTAATCCAGTTTTGTCACCGAATAAAACAGTACCTTGTCCTGGGAAAGTTGCAACAGGATTTACTCTTGCTCTGTATAAGTCATCTCTTTGTGTTTATTTGGATTGAAAGCCAGTTTAACTGCGCCTCTAACAATACCTCTGTTAAATCCAGCTGGTGAAAACCAAGGATCTGCGATCAAATCGTTCTAGCCGATAGACCAGCAATGTCACCATTTAAAGCACAAATCTGTAAACGTCATTAAATCTGTCGTACATTGTTTATAACCACTATCAAAAACAACATATGAAGATGATCTAATATTGTCAAAGAAGTCAATTACATTATTTGATTGTGTATTTGAGTTAGTTACATTTACAACGTCTGATCTTTGTGATGAAGCAAACACGACACAATCTTTTCTATTTTCCGCAATAGTTATATGATTGTCAACGTGTGCTGTTGAACCACTTGGACCAGCAATGATTAAACCAACATCAACTGTTTCAGAGTCTTGGAACTTCTCATAAGCTGTTTGAAGTTGTCCGTCTGTTACTGTTGAACCGTTAGCACCACCCGAAAGTGAAACCAGACTTGGTGTGTCAACTGCTGTAAATGTTACGCCAGTTGCGTTTGAACCCCAATTAGTACCAGCCGTTGGCCAGTCTACCCAATAAACGTGTTTAGATTGATTTCTTAACACGGTTGGTAAGTAGTTTGTGTCTCCTTGTGGAGTTAAAGCGTCTGCCGCTTTTGATAATTTAGAAAATGTTTCAATTATTTGTCCTGGTACACCTGTAATACCACCGTCTTCGTCAACGATTACGATATGTATTTCATCGCCTGAACCTGATCTATCAGATACAAACTTTGATGTTCCTGGAGCACTGCCGTCAACGGCGTCATAATATCTCCATCTTCTTTTGATTCTTGCGTTATCAGCAACTACACGCAAACCACTGAACCTCTTGGATGTTGTACAAAAGTTACAACATTTGTTCCTGTGTTA
>UEXL01000798.1_pt1 | contig 10116 bp, 13 predicted proteins | sample 1796671 | NCBI WGS metagenome assembly UEXL01 (sample SAMEA4772471, study PRJEB27181) | metagenome
CTCGGCACCTTCGACGTTGGACTCGTTATCGGCATCTTTACATCTTATCATGCCGACTTCGGAAAGGTTGTTTACATTCATGTCTTATGGCAAACAGAAGATCAACCCGTCATTGGAAGAGCTATGACTATCCTTACCCAGGGATGTCTTGAGAAAGTTTACGATAAAGGCGACAATGATCCAGATGCTCTCCACAAGAGTAAGCAATTGGAAATTAGAAACATGCATGACAACACCTTTGAAGAAAAATAATAAAAATATTGTCGTCGGTGACCTCATTATACCAACTGATGAGTACTTATTGGAAAGAGGAAGGCAATTAAATATTGAAGATCAACTCGGTTGCGTCGGAATTGTCATCGAAGTTTCAGAAAAAGGTAACTGGATCAAGGCTTACTTCGGACTTGGAGCACATTTTGAAGTTTTAAGAGCAGATGAGATAGATATTATTATGAACATGGCCGAGAATAAGGAAAAAAATCAAAATGTACCAGCATAGAGCACTTACAAGAGACGAATATACTGAATTACGCCGTAGTAGACTGCGTATAATGAAGTATCACAGACTTTTAGCCTACACCAGAAGAGGTTTTTACCTTAGTTGGGTTGGCATTATGGGCATTGCTACTCTCGTTTTTTCAATTTATGATGACGGAGTGACCCAGGAAGCAGCAATTAGAACTTTTGGCATCCTTGCAGCAGCTTGGAGTGTGTATAACCTATATTGGAGATGGAAATTAAAGCTTAAGAATGAGCCGCCGGGGTGAAAACTTTTATGATAAGTGGGATATTGACTATTCGAACTCTACAAGATTTGAATTAGGCGATGTTCTCTTACTTAAATCAACATTTTCTTATACTCCGGTCGATTATGAATCTTTAGGCTTCGTTGGCACCATCGAAATGTGTGAACAAGGCAACCTTGCCATCGTTTTAAAAGTAAGAAGGGAGTATATCGTAGTCAGCTTCCCTTCTATGAATCATATTGCGATAATAGACACACCAACTTGGTGGTTTAAGAACCTATCTCATGAAAAAAGACAAGATTGACATCGAAATCGGCGATTTGGTGAGGTATGCTCCGCCACAGAGCCGCAGAACTCCAGTTATTGGAGTTGTTATTGACATAAGTCACTCAGAAACGGTCTTTCCACACTTTATCATCATGGTCAAGTGGCAAATGCCCATTCCAGGGTGGGGAATAAGAGACGGATGGTATCCATATGGGGATGGATTCATCGAAGTTACTAAAATCTAACTTTCACACCCTCACTGTAACTCAATAGGAGGCGATTTAAGCGATTTTTCTCTTGACTTGAGCAACGGTCTATGATATAACATATATCTAGCTTAAAAAGGCTCTTAGAGAGCCCTATGGCTAGATAAAGTGATTAGATGAGAGCGTATTTCCACCAATACCTTTCTAGTGATAGTGAGATAATGGAAATACTTAGAATAGGGAGCCCTCGCAAAGGTGGCGGTGTTCATAGCCGTCAACAGAACACCCAAGCAAGGTGGCTTAAATTAATACAGGGCGGATGGTCAGACCAATGACGAGAAAGATTGGTTGAGGGCTCCCTTTTCGTTTATTTCTTAACATTTTAACATTTATCTTGACTTTTCCATCATTTTATGGTAATGTTGTTGCTGTATTGGCAAAAAGAAAGAAGAATCTCCTGTGATTATTAAAAATTGGCAAAAAAGCATTGATTCTGTAGTCAAGTGGGCTGAAGACCGGGGCATTAACGTATGTTTCGGGAAAGACCTAGAAGATCAGTTCTGCTATAAGGAAAGAGTGATCCATATCAACACTAATCAGACCAAGGAGAACCGATTCTATGTTCTTCTTCATGAATGTGGTCATTATTTGATTTCTAAGACCTCTTCGAACTTTGTTCGTGATATGCCGATGTATAAAGGGTTCACTGGCGGCGAAGATGGGCGTGTCGCTCGTTCTAAGGCTTACCATGTGTCACTTGTTGCTGAAGAGACTGAGGCTTGGCGTCGTGGGCGTAACTTAGCCCGTCGGCTAGGCGAGAGTATTGATAACGAACGATATGACAATATGATGGCCAATTGCGTTTATACCTACATAAAGTATTAAACAGGGTTATTTATATGTATAGTGATACCGATACACGAAGATATAAATGGGAACCCATTAGAGGTTGGAGATCTTGTTTGCCACAAGGCAGAGATTGAAGGTCTTGGGCTTGATGGTCTTTTGGTCGGTGTTATTGTAGAATTAGGAATATTAGCCAGTAATGGATATTTCGGAGAGGATTTAGAAGAAAGTGTAGCTCTTGTCATGTGGCAAGACATAGGTTCTACAGCTTGGATTGAGACAAGATCTCTCACAAAGCTAGGATAGAAAACTCTTTACATTCTATTTACTTGCAATGATTATTACTGTTTTTGATACGGAGACATCCGGTTTAGATAATACTCGCCACGAAATTTTAGAAGTGGCATTAGTATCTTATGTCTTGAGTAATGATGGAGAGTTCTTCCATTTAAAAGAATTGAACGAAAAGATAAAGCCTCACAGGATACACCTAGCTCACCCTAAAGCTTTGACCATAAATGGTTATACAGAAAAAGCTTGGCAAGATGCAAAAGACATGTCCAAAGTCTTGCCTAAGATCAAAGAGATGATCAAGGAATCAGATCTTCTTCTCGGACAAAATTTAATATTCGATCTGCGCTTTCTACAGAAGGCAAGTTTAACAGAGATTGATTACCCTCCATATATCGACACAAAGGCAATGGCTGACTTCTTGGTTAGAAAGAACTGGTTGAGAAGAAGCAAGATGGACTATCTTGTGGAACATTACAATGTCGAGGTTAAGGGCAGGGCTCATACAGCACTAGTTGATTGCTATAGGACTTATGAGGTGTTTAGAAAACTTCTGTCCGATGTCGGCGATTACGATCTTTATACTTTTAAAAAACCATATACCTATTGATATGATCGGAAAGCTAGTAAAAAGAAGGCTTTCTTTCAGAGATGAGAATGGCGAACCCATTTGGCTCTACGGTATTATTATATCAACATACAAACTTGAAGTAGAGCTTAGTGCCGAGTCATCTTACAAGATGTACAACATTCTGTGGCAAGAAAATAAGAATTTCCCAGTCTCCTCGGGTGGATATATGCAAGTTTCTAGCAATGGAAGCTTCCAAGTAGTTGAAAACACTCAAGAAAATAAATCACAATAAAGCTTGACAAATACGACCTCTTATGGTATGTTTTATAAGTAATGAGTGATTTAAACAAATTTCCTTTTAAGGTTTACTGCGATATGGATGGAGTCTTAGTTGATTTCATTTCGGGTGCGGTAAATAAGATTAACGACGTTCTTCTTGATCCTCCCGAAGATCTAGATGGGCTTGCCATTAAAGTTCGAAAAGAGCTTGACCGCAACCATGTCATCGCTTCGGACCTACATAAGAACTCTACCGAGGCTTCAAAGCAAGCCATAAACTTCATGTATCGCCTCTTAGAGCGTGATGAAGAGTTCTGGGCTAATCTGCCTTGGACTACAGACGGGAAGGCTCTATGGGCCTATCTGAGCCAATACAACCCTACTCTGTTGACATCCCCGATGGACAAGGGTGGTTATCAAGAGTCGATCGCTGGAAAGAAAAGGTGGGCACAAACTAATCTTGATGGACTAGATACTAATAGCCGGATGATTTTTGCACACGACAAGTTTGAACACGCCATCGATAGTGATGGACGCCCTTGTGTGTTGATTGATGATTTCTTTCACAAGATTAACCCGTTCCGTGAACGTGGTGGTTTTGGAGTTCATCATACCGGCGACGTTTACCAAACCATCCAACGGTTGGAGGAAATTAAAAATGGGAGTCGAACTATTTGATATCATCATTGATGATGAGAAGAAACAGAAGCATGAGAGGAAGGAAGAGCGACCAAGGGTTTATATTCCAGTTCACTCAATGCCTGCCCCTCCAAGGGAAACGAGAGAAGAACAAGAATCAGACAGAGGTATAACAGTCATTGACATCTTAGGAGATGAAGACTAATACTAGAACTTTAAGAGCCCGCTTTTGCGGGCTTTTTCTTTTTTACCATTGCTCTCTACCACACTATTTACTTTTAGTGACAAAGGACTTGTATACAAAATGAGCGACGACGATCAAACCATTGATTTAGTTGTAGATAAGTTGCGTGACATCGCAAGTGATGTTATTTCCGAGAGACAAGAGAATGAAAAGTTAGTTGATGATCTAAATATTATACTTGAGAAGATCGAAGATTCTTATGTGAATTATCAGATTGTTGATTATAATTGCATTGACCAACTTTATGAACTCAAGGAAAGATTAGCAACCAAACTACTGAAAGACTAATATGGAAAACTTAAGAGATTTACTGAAGGAGTTTTATCCCTTCGCCAGAAAGCGTTTTGGATTTGACAAGAACGCTAAGATTATATTTTTAGAGGATGAGGACAACGCTTCGAACCCTCTTGGCAAAACAGCCTTTTACAACCCAGGTGATTATACTGTTTCTGTTTATGTTACAGGTCGTCACCCAAAGGATATTTTAAGATCTGTATCTCACGAGTTGGTACACCACACACAGAACTGTCGTGGAGAGTTTACTAACACAGAGAATATGGGTGGACAAGGATATGCTCAAAAGGATGAGCATCTTCGTGAGATGGAGCGTGAAGCCTATGAACAAGGCAATCTTTGTTTCCGTGATTGGGAAGATATGCGAAAGAACAATTTAGATACTAATTATGTGAATGAGGATGGCAACATGTCTAACAAAGATTTAAGAAACAACAGATTAAACTCCCACATTATGGAAAAGTGGGGCTTCTCTTCCAAGCAAGAAGAGACAGAAGAGCAAGTAAAAGAGGAAAATGGCTATGATGATGACTATGAGTTATCAGACTTAGAAGCTGATTTTCCCGATATTTTTAAGGGTTCTGATGTAGACGCTGAAGCCTCCGCTGACGCAGAAAAAGATGCCGGTGATGAGTTTGCCGATAAAGAAGAAGATGAACTCGAAGAAGGCACTAAGGTATATGTCATCGCTACAGAGAATTGCGGCGAAGAAGCAACTGTCCTTGAGATGCTCGATGACGCAACAGCAAAGATTCAGATCGGAGACAAGAAGCTTGTTATTAGACAAGACTACCTTGAGAAGATTAAGCTTGATGAAGCAGCAAAGCCCGACTTCCTAGATCTTGATAAAGACGGTGACAAAGAAGAACCAATGAAGTCCGCAGCCGAAGATGCCGAAGAAGACGAGGACGAAGATAAGAAAGTCGAAGAAGGCGTCATAGACTGGATCAAAGATAAGCTAGGGATGGGGCTCAAGGGAAAGCGAGACATCGAATACCACGACACCCCCGGACTTGCGGCTGTCCATTACGGGAAGGATGCACATCCTGCTGCGAATAAATTTATAAAAAGATTTATCGAACTGGAAATTAAAAACCAGGAAGAATATCAGGAAAAACATCGCAAAGATCCTAAAGGCTCAAGTGATAAAACAAAAAGGTTGAATCAAAAATACCTTGAAGAATTGTACGAATATCGAGATAGCTATAAAAAGTTTCGTGAAATAATCATGAATCTCGGCGAAGATATCGCCAACGATATGGATATTATACCATGGCTAAAATATAAAGAAGAAGAACAAGTGGATCAACAGATAGCTTATCTTAAGGAAAAGTACCTGGAGCCATTAGACAACGCACTTAGCCGGCTTTTGAACCCTACCGGAATGCTACCCGATGTCAATATCCCCCGACAGATCCGGCTCGACCAAGCGAGGTAAGCCTATACCATTGATAAAGGGAAAACTTGCAAATGAGCTTCAATTTGCTCATAATCAACTTAAACTGGACATTACTATTCTAGAATATATGAAAAGGAACACGCCATGGGGAAGTTTTGACTCTTCAGATAGTAGACGTAAAGGCGTTAAATCAGATATTGCTTCCGGCTCGGATATGTACGGAAATACACTTAATGTCGGTATGAACGAAGAGATGGAGATTGGAGATCCAACAATCGAGATGACGCCAGAGGTTCTTGACCAAATCACAGCAAGAGGCGCAGTTCTCAATTTGGCAGACGATGGAGCTACAGCAACTAAGCAGGACGACAACGTATGGGAAATCTCCGGTAATTCTGGTGATTTGAAAGACGGTGAGGTTGTAATGACAAGATCTGTTATTAGAAACCTATCAAGTTCTATGGATGAAACTGTAGAAGAAATCTCCTCTTGTGCCGGTGGTGCTGTAGAAGGCGCTCCAATGGCATCCAAAAAAGATGATGACGAAGACGAGCTTGAAGAAGCAGGTCGTCCACATAGTATGCGCTATGGAAGAAAAATGTCTGACTTAGACGCCGACGCTAAAACAAGAGAAACGGATTTCTTGAAAAAGAAAGAAGATGAGAAGGAAGATGAGGACGAAGACGAAAAGCTCGAAGAGTCCTTCTCTATCAAGTCCGCAGCAAGCAACAGAAACAAGCTTATGGCCGAACAGGTCATGAAGGCTTGGTTTAATAAATAATACTTTTATTTGCAAGTTTTAGAGTAACGCAAATATTATTGCGATACCTATTTACTTGTAAAGTAAAGGTTTAGCATACATGGCTGTACTCAATAACAGTGGCAATAAAAACAAATTCCCTGCGGATCTAGATCAAGAAGAACTTGCCTGCGACCTCGAAGTTGCAGTTACTAAAGTTACTTGTAATCCTTCTGATCTTATTTCTCAACAAATCGATGAAAATCACGTTGATTATGATGCGAGAGATCTTGCAAATAAAAAAGGAACTCCTATTAGAAGTAAGTTATAAATCTCCTTCTAATCTTACAGGTTTGCAGTTCAAGCTTGATTTAGATAAACTAGATCTTGATGAGGACGCAAAGTATATTAGAGCAGTTGGAGGTAAGGCCGGCGCTTCTGTTGGAGAGGCGTTCAACTCATCTTTTAATGTTACTGCCAATAATCAGCATGTTATCATTTATGATGATCCTGATGTATCGAATAAAGAAACAACACATATTTCTTTTTTGAGTGCCGCTAAAGCAGACTATTCAACGGATGGTCTAGGGGCTGGAGCCTTTATAGACATATATTCAGACCCAGCTACTTTTTCTAGATTTTACTTTAATGACGGAGGAGGCACGACCGCTACAGCCCCCGGCGCAGGAGGAAGCTTAGAGCCAGTTGTTATCAGTACTGCCGTCACAGCAGCGGAAATAGCAAGCAGTTTTATAACAGCAGTTAACGCAACATTGCTATTTTGTGCAAGAATAGTTCCTGGGGATTCCACAAATACTTTAGTAGAGGTAATACCAAGACACCAAGAAGGTAATCTTACAGACTCTTCTGTTGCTTTAATTGCAGTAGTTACACTCGTACTCACCAAGAAAAGCGACGGAAGAAATTCTCACATTCAATCTTCTGCTACTTTTACTCCTCTTTGTTATATTCTTCTTGGAACAGAAGACACAGACCCAGTCAAAAACTGCCCAGACATAGTAGAGGTTTCAGATGTTGTTGGTGCAGCAAATAGAGATTCATCCGGCAACAGTATATTAACAGTTGTACAGGACAAGTGGACCGGCTCCGTTAGACCAACAAATCCTGATGTAACTTCGATTTATTATTGTGCTGGTCTTATTGGCGGCACAAACAAGTATGATGAGAGGTTTGACACTTCAATCAGCGGCTTGAACAGGATTACAATCATAGACCTCGTTGCTATCTGTAATAAGATAAGATATAACAATGAAGGTTGTTACACAGATAACGTTGTAGTTCCTGGTGATGTTTGTAAAAGAAAGCCAGAAACAAGCTGTAAGTCTGATGTTGAGATTCTAGAAGTAAAGCAGTCTGGTGACGATGTTCTATTTGCTGTCGGCTATAAGTCAACACAGACGGTCGCAGGACTTCAGTTTGATCTTGCTTATAACCTTTTTAATGACAACTCATTACAGTCAGAGTTAACACTACAGTCTGATGTAAACGTAAGATGGAAGTCAGACATTTTTGCAATCAGTAATAGATTTGGATATGACACAATTTCAAGAGTCGTCGCATTCCAGAATCCTTTTGATAACAAATCATCAAGCAAAAAAGACTCCGGCGGAAACGTCATTGATGTTGATGAGACAGGACTAATTTATGACACGAATGCACTAGCTGATAATTTGAAAGCATCTAGAATGCTTCAAGAATATTCCCTTCCTGCAACAGGAGATTCATATCTCCCGTTGATGGTTGTAAGGGTAAAGGGTGTCACTCTCTTAAATGGTGTTGACTCATCTCATTTTGTTTTTGCAGAAGATCCAAGTTTCGTTTCTAAGAATAGAAAGAGAACAATCGTAAACTATAAAAGAGGCGATCAATATGAAGGCGAAGTAAACTTCTTCAGTGGCAACTGGTATTCTGGATCAAGTTATGTCCCCGGCAAGTCTGTTCTATTAAGAAGAGTTTATGACAACTTTAAGATAAAGAATAAGAAGGTTGTAACGAATACAAGAAGAAATAAAACAGTTCATGAGGATTATAACCTAGATTATATTGGCAAGAACATCTGCTATGACTTTGATAATGCAGCCGCTCCATTTAGTTCATATTCTGTTTCTGATAATATTTTCACATGCTTCAATGTCGTGTTGTCTCTTTATACAAAGAAGGCTCTTTACAACGGATTGCAAAGCACAGACTCCCTTTCCAGATATCAGTCTGGAATTAAATTGGTAGAGTCAACGGATGATGACGCAAGCCTTTACAATGACAACGGTTATAATACTGACTCAAACTTAAATGGAACTTTTGATATTGCAGATCTTGTTGCCATGTCAAACTTGTGCTCTTTTAGATCTGTTGTCGGATATAGTAACCCATCTTCTGTGAGTATGACTGATGGGGAAACACAGTCAGTTACAGACACTGGTATTACAGATGCCTCAACAACTCAAAACTTATTCTCTCTATCCTCGAATAGAGCTTTGCCATCTGGACAGGTTGATCTGTTCATTCCAACATATATCTGTGAAGACAGCCTATGCACAAATTCACTACCATCTGTTTGCCCTGATATATGTGATTCAATAAGAGATGGCATGTATGTTTATATGACTCAGAGAACTGATGTGGAGTCAACAACTCCACCAGTAGGCTTCACAAGTTGGTCGCATTATTTCTTTGATAGGCACGACTTAAAAGCAAATCAAATACCAGATATAACAAACTCTTTGTTCAGCTATTTTGAGGTGTGGGTTGCAACAAATACACCAAGAACCAAATTCTTAAGAGATGTAACTGTTGGTCTTGATTTTTGTGAAGCGTTTGATACAGGCACAGCTAACTTTTATGCTTTACCAGGACATGGTTTCGATTCAGTTATTGTAGCTGACAATACCGGCATTGGATCGGGAAACAGCATTACAGATTCACTAGACCATGTCGAAGGAGTTATATCAGGAGCCTTTCCTGCAAATAAACAAGTCTTTATAAAGGCATATTTAGGAAATGATAGCGAAGGAATACAGAATCCAGACGTAGCTATTACTCACGATGGTGGAGGAGTATGTGTCGCTAGAGTCTTTATAAAAGCCCCAACTACCGGATATAACGATTGGATAAATGGTAGACTTGTTAAATTCCATGATAGCTCTCTTGTAAGTTCATCTGTAACATACGTTGATAAACCAACAGAATCAACAACATATTCATATAATAGTAATAGCTCCGATTCAGAAAATGGTTACTTGGCAACCGGACCAGCAAGTTCTTATTCTTCTCAGTTCTACAAAGATAACAGCGCATCATCTCATTTCTATGGAGAGTATAACCTTCATTTAAGATTGGTCGATGAGAACACTCTCGACGTAATGTATTGCACAGATAAGCCGTTTACAAAAGCAAGTTTTGGAATGCAGACATCAAAGATGGCAGAAGCTTTATCTATTGATGCTAACAACTTTGTTCCGGCAATGCAGGGATACACATCTTCAATATCGCTTGCTGATACAACAAACCCTGATGGGTATAATACTATATCTGTATACCCAACCGGAAGCGTAACAGCAGTTTCGGGAAGCGGAAC
>UEXL01001352.1_pt1 | contig 10110 bp, 24 predicted proteins | sample 1796671 | NCBI WGS metagenome assembly UEXL01 (sample SAMEA4772471, study PRJEB27181) | metagenome
TGGCGGATCCAAAAAGGAACGGGAAAAAGCCTAAAGGTTCTGGAAGACGATTATATACAGACGAAAATCCTAAAGATACTGTCGGTATAAAATTGCAACACCTGCAGATGCAAGTGCTACGGTTGCAAAAGTAAAACGTGTTAACAAACCATTTGCTAGAAAAATTCAAATATTAACTGTTGGAGAACAGCGTGCCAAGGTTATGGGTAAATCAAAAGTCGCTGCAATTTTTAAGAAAGGTAAGGAGACAATAAGAAATGCGAGACGCAATAATACAGGCACTTGAAGATAGATACAACGCACAAATATCTGAAGCAGACGCAACTCTTAAAATCTATTTAGAGAATAGTGTTGGTATGGAGAACATCCACAACACATAGATGAAGTAGATAAATTAATTGAAAAAATTGCAACTGCAGAAGAAAAATTAAAAACACTAAAGGAGTTTAAATTATGATGGATCCGTTAGTAGTTGTAGCTAAAATACAAAAAATGATGCGAGATAACTTACAAAGAGTTGGTGATGCCATGATTAGTGGTGGTGTTGACAATATGGAAAAATATCAGTATATGTTAGGACAAGCGAGAACATATCAATATCTATTACAGGAAATCTCTAACCTGCTAGAAGAAAAGGAGCAAAAAGATGAACAAGGAAACGTTATCGACATCAAAGGAAGTCCCAAAATTAAATTGGCCTTCAAGAAAATACGAACAAGAAGCAAAGGCTGAACCAGAACCTTTGAATCCAGACAATATACAAAAACCAAAAGAACAACTGCCCGACCCTAGTGGCTGGCGACTTTTAGTTTTACCTTTTACACCGAAAGAGAAAACTAAAGGTGGAATAATTATTGCACAAGAATCATTAGAAAAATTACGTATTGCTACAAACTGTGGCTACGTTTTAAAAGTTGGACCTTTAGCATATTATGATAAAGAAAAATTTCCAACAGGTCCTTGGTGTAAAAAAGGTGATTGGGTAATCTTTGCAAGATATGCAGGATCAAGACTACCAATTGAAGGCGGTGAAGTCCGTCTATTAAACGACGACGAGGTTTTAGGAACTATAGATGATCCTGAAGCAGTGTTGCATAATATATAACATAGAAGGAGATAACTATGCCAGACGTAGAAGAAAACAAACAAGAGCTAGTTGATATTGATACATCAGGTCCTGATGTTGATGTTCAATTAGAAGAACCAAAAGAAGAAAGTAGAGGTTGAAAATGAAAAGTTAAAGACGATAATAAGTCCGATGACACCCTGAAAACTAGATGTCAAGCCTGATGTTCGAGAACCAAGGACGACAGAAACAAGTTAAAGAGGAACCTAAAAAGAAGAAGAACTAGAAGAATATAGTGAAGGTGTTCAAAAAGAATTGCTAAACTTACTAAAAAAATGGCGTGAAGCAGAAAGACAAAGAGAAGCTGCTTTAGAATACGCTAAAGGTGTTCAAGACGAACATTCTAAATTAAAAACAAAAGTATCTAATTTAGAACCTAGTTATGTAAATGCAATGGAAGGTAAAGTTATATCTGGTTTACAAGCAGCACAAGCAAAACTAGCAGCAGCAAGAGAAGCTGGAGATATTAAATCTGAAGTAGAAGCACAAAAACAAATTGCTAGACTAGGTGTTGAAGAAGCAAAGTTGCTGGAATGAAAACGATAGCAACAACAAGCAAAAAGAACCTGTTAAATCATTAGATCAAGCTATTCAACACCAGCACCAGATCCAAGAGCCGAAGAATGGGCTGAAAAAAATTCTTGGTTTGGTCAAGATAGTGCAATGACATATACTGCTTTTGATTTACATGAAAACTAACTAAAGAAGAAGGGTTTGATCCTGCTACTGATGAATATTATGCTGAAGTAGATAGAAGAATGAGACTTGACTTTCCACATAAATTTGGTAATACTGAACCAAAGGAAACGACTAAACCTACACAAACTGTAGCGTCAGCTACGCGAAGTGTAAAACCTGGTCGCAAACAGTGAGACTCACTTCATCTCAGGTAGCAATTGCTAAAAAATTAGGAGTGCCATTAGAAGAGTATGCGAAACAATTAAAAATCACGAAGGAGGCATAAGCATATGAGTACAGATAAAATAAAAACTTCCCGTGCGAGTCAAACTAGAGTTAAGACAGCTAAAAAAACAGTTTGGACTCCACCGTCATCTTTAGATGCACCCCCTGCACCAGATGGGTTTCATCATAGATGGATAAGAGCCGAGACTATGGGTTTTGATGATACAAAAAACATGGCCGGTAAACTGAGATCAGGTTATGAATTAGTAAGAGCTGATGAATATCCTGAAACAGATTATCCAACTATTAACGATGGAAAATACAAGGGCGTGATCGGAGTTGGTGGCCTATTGCTGGCTAGGATATCGATAGAGTTAGTTAAATCGCGTGAGGAATATTTTAATAACCTTACAAAAGCAAAAGACGAAGCGATTGATAACGACCTCTTGAAGGAACAGCACCCAGGTATGCCTATCGATGTTGATAGACAGACTCGTGTAACCTTCGGTGGTACAAAAAGACTAATAATTTTTTAGTAATTTTTGCCAACGAATAAATTAACCGTTTACCTTTGGTAAACAAAGGAGATAATAATATGGCAAACCAAGACGCAGCTTTCGGATTAAAACCCTAGGCAAAATTGGTCAATCAGCTGATAACAACGCCGCTACTGAGTATGAAGTAGCAGCATGTGCATCTGCTTTTGCTCAAAACGATTGTATGGTAGCTCTAGCAGCTGGTACAGTTGGAATTGGAGCAAACACAGATAACGGAGTTCTTTTGGGCTCTATGCAAGGTGTTTTTTTCACTGACGCGACTACAAGTAAACCGACATTTGCTAATCACTTAGTAGCTTCAAACGCAGCTACTGACATTAAAGCATTTGTCACTGACGATCCTTTTCAAGTTTATGAAATACAATCGGCAGCAACTGGCGCAACTCAACAATTAGACGTTTTACAAACGCTGATTTAACTGTTTCAGCAGGTGTTACACCGCATTTCGTTTCTAAAACTGAATTAACGGATACACAATCAACAACTACAGCTAACTTGCGAATCATCGGAGTTTCTGACGATCCAGACAATAGCGATTTATCATCAGCTAATTGTAATTTTAAAGTGATCATTGCAGAACATTTCTACATGACAGCAACTGGCGTATAATAGCAGAATAGGAGAATAAATTATGGCTATATCAAGAGGACAACTAGTTAAAGAACTAGAGCCAGGTTTGAATGCACTATTCGGCCTGGAATACAAAACTATGAAAATCAGCATGCTGAAATTTTCGACACTGAAAACAGTGACAGAGCTTTTGAAGAAGAAGTAATGTTATCTGGTTTCGCAAATGCACAATCAAAGCTGAAGGAACTGGAGTTTCATTTGATAATGCACAAGAAACTTTCACAGCTAGATACACATGAAACACTTGCTTTAGCATTTGCAATCACTGAAGAAGCTATCGAAGATAATCTTTATGATAGACTTGCTTCTAGATACACAAAAGCTTTAGCAAGATCTATGGCTAACACTAAACAAGTTAAAGCTGCTAATGTGTTAAACAACGCTTTTGCAACTGCAAACGGTGGAGATGGAAAAGCACTTTGTGCTACAGATCACCCTATCGCTGCTGGAACAGACAGAAATGAATTGTCTACTGCAGCTGATCTTAACGAAACTTCATTGGAGCAATCTTTAATAGATATCGCTGCAATGACTGACGAAAGAGGTCTTAAAATTGCAGCTAAAGGAGTGAAAATGATTATTCCTTCTGCTCTTCAATTTACTGCTGAAAGATTAATGAAATCTCAAGGTAGAACTGGAACAGCTGATAATGATATCAATGCAGTTGTATCTATGGGAATGATTCCACAAGGTTATGTAGTTAACAATTTCTTAACTGATACTGATGCGTTCTTTATCAAAACAGATGCTCCTAATGGACTTAAGATGTTCACTAGAGCGCCTATTAGAACTGCGATGGAAGGTGACTTCGATACTGGTAACGTAAGATACAAAGCTAGAGAGAGATACTCGTTTGGGTTCTCTGACTGGAGAGGTATCTTCGGATCACCAGGAGCATAATCATAACATTTTTGTGGCGGGACATAGTTCCGCCACAATTAAATTTTAGAAAGACATAATCATGAAAAATTTCCTAGTTAATATTTGGGCTTACGATCATCACGCTAGATTTAATGTTTTTGCTGAAGATAATGCAGAATCTGTTGAACAATCTATCCTTGACAAGATTGGAGAAAAGAGTATAAACTGGGAGTATCTCGGAAACAACTATAATAACGAGATAAATCGAATAACTTTTGAGGAGGTTATTAATGATACAAGACCTATACAAACAAAAAAAGGTCCTTGGAGTTGAAGTGGGAACAGGAACATATTGATGAAGGTAGATACACTCTCAATATGGTTAGACTTGACGATAAAATTAGGCAAGTCATTACTGAAATTAAGCTTGAAGAAGCTCAAATTGCTCACAGAAAAAATAGCGTTGAAGGCGCTGCTCCACAAGTTTCTGTAGCTACTTAAGTCACAAAGCTACATCGCTGAAATCGCACTTTCTTTACAGGCTCTCTTGCACTCTACTAAAAACTGTTGTACAAAAGTCACACTATACAAATTAAAATAAAAGTTAAATGTAGACGCGTATAGTCGACATTCCCTAGGGACTACATTTAAAATATCTAGGAGGATATTAATATGGCTAATACAACTTTTAATGGTCCGGTTAGAGCAGAACAGGGTTTTAAACAAATCACTAAAAATGCAACAACTGGTGCTATTACAGATAACACAACAATCGATTCAAGCGGAAATATAGTAGCAGGTGGAACTGCAACTTTTGCAGGTATTGTAGATCTTAACGGAAATACAATGTCAGCAGGTACAGGTATCACAACTGGTACAGGTACAGTTTATGCCGGTGCAGCAGTTAAAGTTGGTGGAGTTTACTCTACTTCAATTTTAATAGACTTAACTGGTTTAGCAAGTTCTGGTTCTGGAGACATTATCGGAAAAGCAGCAACTGCTAATTCACACGTTGGACAAATTACTGCAGCTAACAATGGTACTATCTTAACAGGTCAATGGTCTGTTTATGAAGCTCCAGCAGGTGGTGATCCAGATATCGATTTTGGTATGCGGATGAAGCAACTGGTACAGAAGATGCAGCAATCACAGGTTTAACAAACCAAACACAATTAATGAATAACGGTGACTTAACTGCCGCTTCAATTGATTACTTTACAGCAGGCGCAGTGCCAGCAGCAGATAAATATTTATATTTAGTAACTGGTGCAGCAACTGATGGAAACTACTCAGCAGGAAGATTACTCATTGAAATGTGGGGATACGACGCGTAATAAATAAATTAACTCTTTGGGTGAAGTGTAATGACTTCACCCCTAGATAAAAGGAGAATAAAAAATGGCAGATGTAGTATTAAATCAAACTATCTTTGATGGTGATAAAAAATTAATAACACACTATAATAATGTTTCAGATAACGCAGGTGGAACAACAACTATTGTTGATGTTTCAGCATTAGGCACAAGCCCAAGTGGAGATACTTGTACTAGAGTAAGATTAAATAAACTTTGGTATAGTGTTTCAATGACAGCTAAAGTAGATTCATTAAGAATGCTTTGGGATGCAACAACTGATGCAACTTTTTTAACTTTAGAACAAAGTGGTTATTTTGACTATAGTTCTATAGGTGGAATAAAAAATAACGAAGCTTCAGGTGTGACAGGAGATGTTAAAGTAACTCTACCAGCTTGTACAGCAGGAGATACTGCTACTATTACTTGCGAGTGGATTAAAGTATACTAGGGAGGTAACGGATGGCCAATACAACTTCCGGCACAGTTACTTTCGACAAAACGTTCGCAGTTGATGATTTAATTTCAGAAGCGTACGAACGAATTGGATCACAAGTAACTTCTGGATATCAATTAAAAACAGCAAGACGTTCTTTAAATATAATGTTTCAAGAATGGGGCAATAGAGGTTTGCACTATTGGGAAGTAGCTGAATCAAATATTGATTTAATTGAAGGTCAAACCGAATACACTTTTTACAGAGCAAGTGGAGATGGCACAAGTTCTAGCACAAATGCAACATCAAATGTTTATGGAGTTGCAGATATTCTTGAAGCAACTTTAAGAACAGATAGAACTGCAACAGATCAAGCAGATTCTGCTTTAACAAAAATTGACAGATCAACTTATTCTGCATTATCAAATAAATTATCTAAAGGCACACCATCAAAATATTTTGTACAAAGATTTGTTGATAAGACTACAATAACAGTTTACCCAACAGCAGATTCATCTAATGCATCAAAAGATTTACATTTTTATTATGTAAAAAGAATACAAGATGCAGACTCAACTTATACAGATGCAACAGATGTACCATTTAGATTTGTACCTTGTATGGTATCAGGTTTAGCTTTTTATTTAGCACAAAATTTAACCACAGTTAGTTCAACAAATGAAATTATATTATGAAGATGAATTAGCTAGAGCATTATCAGAAGATGGTTCTTCTACTAGTGTTCATATAACACCTAAAACTTATTACCCAGGATCATAATGGCAAGAGGAAAATACGCAAAAGCAATATCAGATAGATCAGGAATGGAATTTCCATATCATGAAATGATGAGAGAATGGAATGGTTCTTTAGTTCATAGATCAGAGTTTGAATCTAAACATCCACAATTAGAAATTAGAGCTAAACATGGAGAAGAACAAGGTTTAATGAATGCAAGACCAGATAGAACTGAAAATGAAGTTTGCAATATTAGGACCCAATCCTTTTGAAACAATTGCAGCTTCATCAGGAATTATAAATGTATCAGAATTTGCTCATGGTAGATCAACAGGAGATACTGTTAGATTTAGAGGCACACTTTCAACGTCTGCAACATTTAATAATCCAAAAAATTTTGATGGTATTACAGGATCTAATGTTGCAAAATCTGCTGGATATTCTATTACAGTTGGCAAACGAGATTCAAGTGGAATATAACACAAACAGATAATTTCTATCACTTTACTGTAGACACAAACACTGCTACAAGTGGAGGAGTATCAGGAGGAGGAGAGAATTGCTCGGCAGGTCCGGCAACTCTAACAGCATAATGGCAGGAATAAGTGCATCAGGATTAAAAACACAAATAAGAAGCTATACAGAAGTTTCTACAGTGCTATCCGATAGTGTTATTGAAAATATAGTTTTAAATGCAGAGTATAGAATTTTTAGAGATGTACCTATGGATGCTTATAGAAAAACATCTACAGGTAATTTTAGTTGGAACAAGATACTGTAACTGTTCCAGCAGGAGCTTATTTGTTAGAGCAGTACAAGTTTATACTGCAACTGGATCTACTTACACTGGTGCTAATACATATTTAGAAAAAGATTTAACATTTTAGAAGAATATATTTCAGCAACTACATCTACTGGAACACCAAAATATTATGCTATGTTAGATGGAGCAACTGGAGAAAGTTCATCAAACTCTGGATCTATTTTGTATCACCAACACCAATTCAACATTTGCTTACAAATTCATTACAATGCAGTACCAGGTATATTTGAAAATAATGACACTAATTATATTAGTATGAATTTTCCAAATGGTCTGTTATATTGTTGCTTAGCAGAAGCTTATGGTTTTTAAAAGGTCCAGCTGATATGCTGCAATTATACGAACAAAAATATAAACAAGAAGTACAAAAATTTGGAGGAGAACAAATAGGTAGAAGACGAAAGATGATTACACAGATGGAACAGTAAGAATACCAGTGCCTTCTCCAACACCTTAAGGAATTAAATTATGGCATCAACATTTACAGATCTTGGTATAGAAAAAATGGCAACTGGCGAAAACGCCGGTACTTGGGGAGATAAAACTAATACCAACTTAGAAATGTAGAAAAAGCAATTGCTGGTTATGTAGAACAAGCAGTAACTAGTGGTGGTACATTAGCATTAAGTATTACAGATGGATCAACAGCAACAGCACAAAACGCTGTTATAAAATTAACAGGTACAATAACAGGAAACTCTATTGTAACTGTACCAGACTCTGTAGAAAAAGTTTATATTGTAACAAACGGCACATCAGGTGCTTACACTGTACAATTTAAAACAGCATCAGGAACAGGTATTACTTTTGGTGTATCAGAAAAAACTACAAAATTAGTTTATTCAGATGGAACAAATCTTGTTGATGCAGGATTTGGTGGATCTCTTGATTTAGAAGGAAGAATTAATTTTAGATGCTGATGGTGATACAAGTATTACAGCAGATACAGATGATCAAATAGATATTAAAATTGCAGGAGCAGATGATTTTCAATTTACAGCAAATACTTTTACAGCACAATCAGGTAGCACGATTGCTGCACAAGCATTAACTGCTACAACAGTTACAGCTAGTGGTATTGTAAAAACAGATGATACTACTGAAGCAACTTCTACAACAGATGGTTCATTACAAACTGATGGTGGATTATCTGTAGCAAAAGATGCAGTGCTTGGTGATGATCTTAAATTATTAAGTGACTCTGCTGTATTAAGTTTTGGTGCAGATTCAGATACAACTTTAACACATACAGATGGAACAGGTTTAACTTTAAATGGTGCAAACAAACTTCTTTTTAGAGATACTGGTTTAACAATTGGATCTAATGCAGATGGTGATTTAGATATTGTATCAGATGGTACAGCGTTGATTCTATTAATATAGAATCTGCTGGTGGTATTACACTTGATGCAGGCACAGCTGCAAGTGGTATTGTTTATGAAGATGATGGAACAGAAATGTTTCGTATTTTTAATTCATCAAGTGATGTAATTTTACAATCAAAAGTTTCAGATAAAGATTTAATAATTAAAGGTAATGATGGTGGATCAGATGTAACGGCTTTAACTTTTGATATGTCAGATGCTGGTAAAGCTACGTTTGGTGGTAATGTAGTTGTAACTGGAGATCTTACAGTATCAGGTGATGATATTACTATGGGTACAAACACTGCAGGTAATTTATTAGTTGCAGATGGTACAAATTTTAATTCAATAGCTGCAGGTAGTTTATCTGAAATATCTACAGTTGCAAATGATGATGTTTTTATAGCAGTAGATACTTCAGGTGGTGGACTTAAAAAAATTGCAAGATCAACAATTGTAGCAGGACTTGCTACATCAGGTGCAATATCAAATGTTGTAGAAGATACTTCACCTCAATTAGGTGCAAACTTAGATACTAATTCACATAATATTTTAATTGATGATGCACATTTTATTGCAGATGAAAATGGTAATGAACAAATTATATTTCAAACAACAAGTTCAGCAGTTAATCAATTTGATATAACAAATGCTGCAACAGGTGGTGCACCTCTATTATCAGCAACAGGTGGTGATTCTAATATTGATCTTGAAATACTAGCAAAAGGCACAGGGCATGTAACAATTAAAGGTGGTACTAATTCAGGTGCTATTCAATTTAACTGCGAATCTAATTCACATGGTCAAATTGTAATTGCACAACCTCACTCGGCTGCTGTTACAAATACTTTAACTTTACCAGCTGGTGCTAGTTCAACTTTAGTATCTCTTGTTTCAAAGATACTTTAACAAACAAAACTTTAACTACACCTATAATTGCAGAAATAGATTCTGGCGCTGATATTACTTTAGATGCAACAGCAGACATAGTTTTAGATGCAGCAGGTGGAAATGTAGAATTTAAAGATGCAGGAACATTACAATTAACATTAGATATGGATGGCACTGCAGGTGCTCAAGTAATTAAATTAGAAGTTGATACAGATGATTTAATATTTAAACAATACGATGGAACAACAGTATTAACTTTAGATGATGATACAACTGTTAAGGTTGCAACAGATTTAACTGTTGGTGATGATTTAAGTTTAATTTCAGATTCTGCAGTATTAAAATTTGGTGCAGATGGAGATACAACATTAACTCATACAGATGGTACAGGATTAACTTTAAACTCTACAAACAAATTATGTTTTAATG
>UEXL01000727.1_pt1 | contig 10096 bp, 17 predicted proteins | sample 1796671 | NCBI WGS metagenome assembly UEXL01 (sample SAMEA4772471, study PRJEB27181) | metagenome
ATACGACGAAGAATTTGGACGTGCATCCGATACTGATAGGGAAAGAGTAGCTTTCCAAGTTAATCCTGCACAAGCATACATACCATAGGAGGTAATATGCCATGTAAAAATTGTGATCATGAATGTCATTGTAGTAACGGTGGTTCGTGCTGCGGTGGACAATGTACTTGTGGTAACTGCGAATGTCAAAAGGAGGACAAATGAGCAATAGATTATTTAACACACAAACAACTAATACTAGAGAAGCTTCTAGTAAAAAAATAGGTCATTATGGCAGAGGTCAAAATGATGCACCTGCACCTGTAAAAGCTGCAGTAGTTACTACTAAAGGTAATGCACCATCTAGCATGGGAAAAGAATCTGGAGGTACACCATTTAAATGTGCTGAAGGAAATATAAGTGGCACTGCTCAAGGAATGGGCGCTGCTAAAAAAGGTGGAAAGTATACTTGGATTTAAATGACATACGCTAAAGGAAAATACGCTTTATTTATTTCTGATCGTAGTGGATTACAATTTCCCTACACAGAAATGGTAACAGAATGGAATGGTGCAAAAGTTCACACAAGTGAATACGAAAAAAAAGCTCCACAAATTCAACCACAAATTCATATGCCTGATCCACAGGCGTTACAATGGCCAAGACCTGCACGCACTGCACCTCCAACAACTAATTTGTTACCACTTAACGCGTTTAGACATGAACCAAGTGTATCTTACATAAAAGTTTATGAACCTGGAAATAATAGATCAACAGGAGATACGGTTAGATTTAGGATGTTAAGACAGTTTGTTGATTTAAATCAAATACTGGTTTTACTATAACTGTAATAGATGAAGATTTTATAGTGTTCTAGTGGTGGACTAGCTCATTCTAGCCCAACAATTGTAGGTGGAGGAGGACAGGCATTTGCAGGGCCAGTTACATTATCAGCATGACAACATATACTGAATTAGTTACACAAATAAGAGATTACACAGAAACAGATTCTAATGTTTTAACAGATACTATTATTGATGATTTTATTGAACATACAGAAAATAGAATATTAAGAGAGCTTAATATACCAGCTTTTGTTTCCCATCAATTTGCTAACTTTACAGCAAGCAATCCTTTTTTAAGTTTACCAGGTGGTGCTGGTCCAACGCCAGATATATTTACAACTATAAATAGTATGATGATTTATTCTCCTGGAGGCACAGGTGATAGAACATTTTTAGAACGAAAAGATGTTAGCTTTATGAATGAATATTGGCCAGATAGAGCTACAACAGGAACACCAAAATATTATTCACAATGGGACGATAATACTGTATATGTAGTTCCAACACCAGATGCTACTTACACAGTTGAAATGAGTATGTCTAAATTACCTGACAGACTTAGCGTTGCTACAAATAGCACTTGGTTAAGTAATAACACACCTACTTTATTATTGTATGGTTGTCTTATTGAATCCTTTAAGTATTTAAAGGGACCAGCAGAAATGCTGCAAATGTATACACAATCATATTCTACCGCTTTAGAAGAGGTAGCTATGCAATATATGGGTGATGGTAAAAGAGATGCATATCAGTCTGGAGTCATTAGGGTTCCAAGACCGTCATTTCAACCAGGACTCGGCTCAGTTAAATCAAATCAAGGAGGACCACAATAATGGCAATAGGAGCATCAGCGGTTTGTAACAGCTTTAAATCGGAAGTTTTACAAGCCCTACATAATTTTACGATAGCAGGCGGTGGAGGTGACACATTTAAATTAGCAATGTTTACCAACGCTTCTAGTATATCGGCATCAACAACAGCATACACTGCACCGGCAGATCCGGCAGCAGATCCAACAAGCACAAAAACGAAATTAGTACAACTGGTACAGGTTACACACCAGCAGGCGGAAAAACATTAACAAATGTTACACCAACTGTAGATGGAACAGTAGGTATTACAGATTTTTCTGCTGATGTTTCTTGGACAAGTGCTACAATTACTGCGCGTGGAGCATTAATTTATAATGACACAACGGAGATAGAGCAGTTATGGTATTGAATTTTGGTGGAGACAAAACAGCAACAGCTGGAACTTTCACTATTTCTTTTCCAAGCCCTGCAGCAGCAACAGCGATTTTACAACTAGCATAGGATAACTATGGCATTTATTGTTAATGATCGTGTAAAAGAAACGACTACCACTACAGGCACAGGAGCGGTAACGCTTGCTGGAGCTTCATCGGGTTTTGATACTTTTGCAGCAGGCATTGGTGGATCTAACGTTACTTATTATACTATTGCACACCAAGCAGTAGATGAATGGGAAGTAGGAGTTGGAACATTAAACGGTGGAGCAAGTACACTTACAAGAACACAGGTTATATCTAGTTCTAATGGTGATGCAGCAGTTAGTTTTGCTGCAGGAACTAAAGATGTATTTTGTACTTTGCCAGCAGGTAAAGTAGCTACACCAGAAGCTGAAGCTTACGGTTCTAGTGCTAATCCAATTTTAATAAATGTAACAGTAGCTACAAAATCAGCTTACCATCCTTACAGTGGCACAGGATCAAGTCTTGGTTATTTGTTAAATGGTATGGAATCACCAGCTTTTAAATTTACAGGCGCAGATTCAGGTAAAAAATATTATTATAAATTCGATCAATCAGATTCAAGTAATTCAACACATCCATTATTATTTTATTTAGAAGCAGATAAAACAACAGCTTATACAACAGGCGTAACTACATCAGGAACACCTGGTAGTGCAAATGCGTATACACAAATATTAGTAGATGCTAACACACCTAACATTTTATATTACCAATGTTCTTCCCATGCTTACATGGGTAACTTTGTTAAAAATGTAGGAAACGATTTTAACGGAGATGTAAATTTTAGAGGTAATGCATCTTTTGCTGATAGTAAAAAAATTAAACTTGGTACCTCTGATGATTTAGAGATTTACCATGATGCAAGTAATAGTATTATTGAAGATACAGGCACAGCAGGATCATTCTATGTTAGTCGCTCAGATACGGGTGAAAATATGTTGTATGCCCAACCTAATGGTGAAGTTACACTTTATCATAATAACGCAAACAAACTTTCAACAACAGCAACTGGTGTTCAAACTGTAGGAACTCTTAACATTAATGCAGAGTATGCATTTCCCACTACCGATGGCACAGCTAATCAAATTTTAGAAACAGATGGCTCTGGAGCATTGACATTTGTGGCTAAACCGCAGGAGCGTCAGCTGGCTTTGCCATTGCAATGGCCGTGGCCCTCTGATATAAGGATAATATATGGCACAAAATTTTAGAAGATATACATCAAACGCAGTAGGAACAAGTCCAGCAACTTTAGTCACAGCTAACTCTTATGATACCATTGTTGGTATTTCTGTATCAAATATTGTAGGATCTACAATTCTTGCAGATGTCTACATTAATGATGGAAGTAATGATATTTACTTAGTGAAATCAGCGCCCATCCCTAGCGGTGGTGCTTTACAAATATTAGCCGGCGGTGCAAAATTTGTTATGCAAGCCAGTGATGTTTTAAAAGTTAAATCAGATACAGCTTCTTCCGCAGATGTGTGGGTTTCAGCAGTTGACGATATAAGTACATAAGGAGGATTAATTGCCCTACGTAGGTAACATACCAGCAGAAAAATATGCGGCGTTTAATGTCCAGTACTTTACAACAAGTGCAACTGACACATATACATTAGACCGTGCTGTAGCCAATGAACTAGACATCCGTTTAGTTATCAATAACGTAATTCAAGAACCAGGTGCGGGAAAAGCATACACAGCGGCAGGCACAACTTTAACACTTTCAGCTGCAACGGCAGGATCAGACACAATGTATTGTGTGTATATTGGCAAAGCGGTACAAACCGTAAACCCAGGTGCAGGATCGGTTGGAACAACAGCGCTTGCAGATAACGCCGTTACAGAAGCTAAACTTAATGTATCAAACTCACCAACTAATGGTTATGTTCTCAGCGCCCAATCAGGTGCAGCAGGTGGACTTACATGGGCAGTGGATGCAGGAGGTGCAGCTTTAACAGGGTCAACTAATAATACAATTACAACTGTTACAGGAGCAAACGCTATACAAGGAGAAGCCAATTTAACTTTTGATGGAGATAATCTTCTTTTATCGGCTGACTATCCTGATTTTAAAATTCAAGATGCTGATGCTGCAGCTAATTCGTACATACAATTTCAACAAGTTGGTGGAGCATCTATTATAAAAGCTAGAAGTAACACTAATGATGGCGATTTTAGTTTAATGGGAGGAGTAAATTCTGGTACTTATGCAAGTTTTGGCCCAAATATTATAAAGTTTTATTCTCAAAATACAGAAAAAGCTAGAATGTTTACTGGTGGAGTAACAGCTTTTAGTAGTGGTATTGCTCTTGGAGTAGGAATAGCAGATACAGCTTCTAATGTATTAGATGATTACGAAGAAGGTACATTTACGCCTACTATTTCAGTTGTAGGTGCAACTTTAAATGCTGTTAATAGCACTTATGGAAGTTATACAAAAATTGGAAGTTTAGTTCATGTTGATTTTGGGGCAGTGGTTGTAACATCATCTGGTACTCCAAGTAGATATGATGCAGGCAATATGCCTTTTCAATCTAATGCAAATGCTGTTGGGTCTGGGTATGAATATGGTCAAACAGGAACAATGCAAGTGTGTAACATAGACCCTAATTCTACAACAGTATTTATGAGAAAGTATAGTGGTGGTAATATTGCTAGTGCTTACTTAAAAATGTCCATAACCTATCAAACGAGTGCATAATGACAATAGAAAATAAATTAAATAATATTAAAATAAACGAGCCTTACAAAATTATTACAGTAGCTTGTGATGTTATAACTAAAGATGATGATGGAGTTATTACTAAAGTTGAAAGAATAAGAGAAACTTTTATTCCAACAGATACAGTAATAGATAGTCAAAAACTTAATGCTTTAAATTTATCTGATGAAGATAAAACAATTATAACTGACGCTACTTCTAATTGGACAGACGAAATTAAAAGAACTTACACAACCTATATGGAGAGTTTAAACAATGGCAAGTGAAATTAAAGCAAGATTAACAGCATTGGAGAACGCATAATGGCACTAAGTAAAATAGATGTGAGCAAAATGATAACCGGTGTTACCCCATTAACAAATGGTGGAACTGGTGGCACGTCAATACCAGCTACTAATTTAGCTTCAGGTGTAACGGGAACGTTGCCTGTTGCTAGTGGAGGTACAGGATTAACGTCTGGTACCACAGATCAATTATTAAAATTTACAGGAACAACTACTTTAGCTAGTAGTGCAATATCCACTGGTAAGGTTTTACAAGTAGTGCAAGGTACAAGCACTTCACAATTTTCAACATCTTCAACATCTTTTGTCAAATGTACACAAATATCAGCTACAATTACCCCAAGTGCTTCTTCATCAAAAATATTAATTCATATTATGGGTACTGTCCAAACTGAACAATACACAAGAGATTTATTTATGGATATATGTAGAAATATAGATGGAGGAAGTGATACTTTTTTAAGTGGTGTAAATTCTGGTTTTTTAAGAAAGTATGATGGTGGGACAACTATTGAAATAGTAAATGGAAACATGAACTATCTTGACTCGCCAAACACATCATCAAGTATTGTATATACGCCTGCTATTAGATTTGGTGGTGGTAATACACCCTGGAGCAGAGTTTGGAGAATCAAATATAAAACAAACAATAACTCTCACGGAGATTTCAGCATGACTTCTATACTTAAATCTATTATTGCAATAAATCCAAATGCTATTGTTTCTGTTGAAGAAAATAATGTAGATAAAATTCAATGGCTAGAAGGTACAACACCTATAAATAAAACAGAAATTTTAAATAAACAAAATGAATTAAAAGCTAATTATAACGAAAAGAATATCAAAGACAAAGAAAGGCTGAATACCCAACACTAGAAGAATGTGTTCATGCAATTCTTGATGACACTTTAACAGATTTACAGACAAAAAGAACGGCTGTAAAAAATAAATATCCTAAAGGAGTATAATGCCGTACGTAGGACGCGATTTAAGTATAGGGATCGAAAGATATTGACGCCAACTGGTTCAACGCCGGCGACAACATATACCTTACAGAATGCTTCTGTGGATTACCATCCATCAGCGGCGCAAAATATAATTGTGTCAGTTGGAGGAATTATACAAGCACCTACAACAGCATATACAATTTCAGGCGCTACGATAGATTTCTTAGGAGTATCGGTAGCGGCAGCAAATATTGACTTTATTGTGGCACAAGGTGAAAATGTTGATGTCGGTACACCGTCAGACGGAACCATAAGTGCAGCAAAATTGTCCTCGACTTTTTACGCAGAAAACCCTAAAACATACTCAGATATAACAATAAGTTCTGCTAGTAATGCCATGGCCGCTGGGCCAATAACCATTACTGGTACATTAACAATTCCTTCGGGATCAACATTTACGGTAGTATAGTGAGCGAAATATTAGCAAATAAATTATCACCATCAACAGGTACCTCTGTTCAATTAGGGGACTCAGGCGATACGTTCAATATACCAGCAGGTGTAACATTAACAAATAGTGGTACAATGAATGCTTCAGCGATTACAGCTGGCACATTACCAATTGCACGTGGTGGCACAGGTTCATCATCAACAACCTTTGTCAATGCAGCAACAAACATTACAGGTAATCTACCCGTAGCAAATCTTAACGGTGGATCATCAGCTTCTTCAAGCACGTTCTGGCGTGGAGATGGTGCCTGGGCAGCAGCTGGTGGAGCTAATACTCCTACTTTTTTAGCAGGTCTTTCTGGAGATAAAGGCACATATGGTGCAGGTGCTACGACTAAAGTTCAATTTGATAATCAAATTGTTGATACTGATAATGCTTATGATCCATCAACTAACTATCGGTTTACAGTTCCGTCTGGTGGTGCAGGAAATTACATGATTAATATAAGTCTTGATATACAATCTTCATCTAATGGTAGAGCAACTAATGTATCAATATATAAAAATGGTGGAATGGTAACAACAGGTGGTTATTTTTTATCATCTCAATATTTTCAAAACGATCAACCAAATGTTAATACCATATCTCAGATGTTAAATTTATCGGTTGGAGATTACATAGAAGCTTATGGTTTTATGTATGATGGTGGTAATCATACTTTTAAAGCATCTAGGTCATTTTTTTCAGGATATAAATTAATAGCATGAACACACTAACAATAATTTTAAAAGGAGGTCTATATGGCACAGCTATCAACTAAGATAAAGCTTTACTGTGAGGCGAGCAGCAAGGTTGCTGATTTCGGTCCAGGAGGCAATCTATCTTTACAGGATGACTCTGACGGTAATGGCCCGTACATAAAAGAATGGAACGTAACAGGATTGGCACAGCCAACTGACGCAGACTTAGCAACTTATGATGCGGCAGCAACTACTGAAGATACAAACAATACTGTAAGAGGTACAAGAAGAGCGGCTTATGGTGATATTGGCGATCAGCTTGATGAGATATTTAAGGATATTGACGCGTGGAAAGCACGTATTCAAGGGATCAAAGATGCAAACCCTAAATCGTAAAGGATAAATAAATGGCTAGTACTATACAAGTAGATAAAATTACCGATATTGGTGGCAACACCATGATTGAAAGTAATGGTTCAGGCACTTTTACAAGTAATTTATCCTCTAATGTATCATCAGCTACTGGCACATTACCTATAGCTAACGGTGGTACAGGTGCAACTACTTTAGCTGCTGCAGGATTACAAAGACCTAATGCAATGCCATTAGCTTACAATGGCAACATGGAAGTTGCTCAATATGGAACTTCTGCAACAGGATTAACAAATGGTAGTTCTGGTTATAAAACACTAGATAGATGGAAATGGCATGAAAATGGCTCTCCTTCTTCTGCATGGACTATGACACAAGAAACTTTAACAAGTGGTAATGCTTATGCTGATGGATTTAATAATGCTTTAAAAATAGATTGCACTACAGCACAAGGCTCATTAGGTAGTGGCGATACTTTACAAATTGAGCAAAGGTGGGAAAAACAAGATTTAGGTGCTTTTAAAAAAGGAACAGCAAACGCACAAAAATTTACTATTGCCTTTTGGGTTAAAGCAACAAAAACAGGAACTAATATAGTAGAGTTACAAGATGAAGGAAATGACAGAGCAGTTTCTGCTACCTATACAGTTTCAACTACAGACACATGGGAGCATAAGGTGGTTTCGTTTCCTGCCGACACAACAGGAAATTTTGGAACAGGAAATGGTTTAGGATTAATTCTTAGATTTTATATTTTTGCAGGAACAAATTATACAAGTGGCTCTTTGCAAACATCTTGGGGTGCTTCAACCACAAATAAAAGAGCAAATGGACAAGTTAATAATGCTGACTCAACATCTAATAATTGGCATTTAACAGGTTTTCAAATGGAAGTAGGAGAGTATACTTCTTCTACTATACCACCTTTTCAACATGAAACTTATGGAAATAATTTAAACAGATGTTTAAGATATTTTCAAGCCCCTATATTTACAAGTAGCCAAGGAGTAGCTGAAGAATATTCTGTATTTGGCACAGGTGTATATTCAGCAAGTAGTTATTTTAGATGTCCTAGACCTTTACCTGTTGAAATGAGAGTAAACCCAAGTTTAGTTTCAAGTAGTGGCACTAATTATTTCTTTATTTTAGCTGGTGCTAATGATGATATTAATGATTTAACACTTTTTCCAGACTCAAATTTTAAAACAGCTTGGGTATATAATAATGATGAAGCAAGTGGTACAGCAGGACAAGCAGGAATATTGATGGGTAATAATGCAAGTGCTTATGCTTGGTTAAATGCGGAGCTATAAATGATTACAAGTGTAAAATATATAAGAGATGAAAGAGGAAATGACTCTGTTGTAAGAGTTATTTATAATAACGATACTTCTGTAAAAATAACTGTTCAAGTTAATAATGTAGGAAATACTGATTGGGATAATGTTGTTCAATGGGTAGCAGATGGTAATACAATACAGGAGGCAGATTAATGACACTAACAACAATCAACCTCGCAGCTTTAGGCGATACAATAAATTTAGGAACCGAAGTTACAGGCACATTACCCACAGGTAATGGTGGTACTGGCTCAACAGCAACAACGTTTGTTAACGCAGCTACTAATGTAACAGGAACACTTCCAATTGCTAATGGTGGAACAGCTTTAACAAGTGGATTTAAAAATGCTGGTACTTATTCCTTACACGCAGTAGCAGATTATACTGAAACAGATGGTTATACAACTACTGCTTCATCAACCCAATTTACTTGCTCAGACCAATCCTGTAATTTAACTTCATCAGCAACAAGCGATGTATTTTTAATTCATGCTTCCTTAAATGGATATAGTGATGCCGACAGCAATGGATATGGACTTTATATGGTGCATAGTTCTACTTCTGATTTTTTCTTCTGGAACAGGAACAACTTTACAAACGGGAAGATACGGACAAGGACTAATGAATCAAGCCTACAAAAATACAACTGGTCTTGCTACACTAACAGGTCTTGCTGCTGGTACTTGGTATTTCAGATTATATGCAATGATACAAAGACCATCCTCTGGTACTATTTCACTTAATGTAGATGCTTATGCAACATCGGGTAGCGTTAGACATGGCGTTGTTGTTCAACAATATAAGGTAAATTAATATGGGACAATACATTAACGGAGAAGAATTATTAATAGCAAATCCACAGGAAATGCCACCAAGAGTAGCTGATGCTATCTTAGCAATAAATGCAGATGCTAAATTTACAATTATAAATGATAATGTTGATAGATTAGAATGGTTAGAAAATTTACACCAATTTCTAAAGAAGATATTATGATAAAATATAATGAATTAAAAACTGCTTGGGATACGGCAAACACCTAATGTTCTACGGCGCAGCAGCATATGCGACCGAAACATTTTCGCAAGGTCCTTCATCATTTGGTAGCATAGTTGTTGTACCTACAGGGGTACGCGCAA
>UEXL01000609.1_pt1 | contig 10080 bp, 12 predicted proteins | sample 1796671 | NCBI WGS metagenome assembly UEXL01 (sample SAMEA4772471, study PRJEB27181) | metagenome
GGTGATGCTATATTTAATGGTCTTGTTACAGCTGTACACTCAAATAACACTGTTATAAGTGATGCCATTATAGAAATTGGTAAGAATAATAGTGTTGGAGACTCAATGCTTGATTTGGGTTTTATAATGACTCGACCAGGTTCTAATGTAGCTATGAGGTACCTAGAAAGTTCAAATGAATTTGCAATCGCATATACACAATCTAGTGCCAATAGCCATACTATAACTCCTCCTCTAACGACCGAAGACATTAACGTCCATGTGTATGGTCAAATTTTTACGGAATCAAATGTTGGTATTATAAATACGAGTCCCACACACACCCTAGATGTGGGTTCAAACCTCTTTGTAGATGAATTTGGTTCAAATATTTTGGTGGTCACCGGTAACACGAGTATTTCCGCTGACTTGACAGTTGACGGAGATACTTTATTTGTAGATTCTGGAACAGATCGGGTAGGTGTAAACACTCTTGTACCGGACGCAGAACTCCATGTTGTTGGTAACACTTACATTTCTTCAAATCTAACTGTTGACACAAATACTCTCCATGTAGATGTAGTCTCTAATCGTGTTGGTATAAATCAGATTAACCCCACAAAGGACTTGGATGTCAACGGAACAATAGCCGCCACCCGGCGTGTTGATAATTCTGGGTATGATCGTTTACTCATAGGTACAGATACGGGTGCTACCATTCACCCAAGTTCAAACGCACATCTCATTTCTTTGGGGTACAGAGCTGGTTATGATCGTCAACAATCCAACTCTGTAGCGATTGGTTATCAAGCGGGTAGTGTCACACAAGCAGAGTCTTCCATCGCCATTGGTGAAAGATCTGGTGAAACTGGGCAAGGTGCAAGTTCTATCGCCATCGGTGATAAAGCAGCTTTTCAAAATCAAGCTGCGTATTCTATCGCCATCGGTGAAAACGCCGGTGGTCAAGATCAAGCAGGTAATTCAATCGCTTTAGGTAAAGATGCTGGTAGTCAAAATCAGGGTCAAAATCCATCGCTATAGGTGATGGTGCGGGTAAGTTTAATCAAGGTGAGGGTGCTATAGCTATAGGGTACTACGCGGGTTATCCAACGAGTCAAGCAGCTGGATCTGTTATCATCAATGGTGGTACAGATGCTGGGGTTTCAATAATACCACCACACAAAACGCACTTTTCATAAACCCCGTGAGAAACGTAAATAACTCAAATCTTTTGATGTACAATGCTGGATCTAAAGAATTTACATACGGAAATACCATCGAAAATAATGTTCACATTTCTAGAAACTTGACTGTAGACACTGATACTCTATTTGTGGATTCATTCACGGAAAGTGTTGGTAATACTGCTTCCCAGATGCCAATCTTCATGTCGTTGGTAATATACATTTCTTCAAATTTAACTGTGGATCTAAATACTCTCCATGTAGATACAAACAAACATTTCGTTGGTATTGAAACAAATTATCCAGATGCTACTCTTCATTTGATGGGTAATGCCTATATTTCCGAAGATCTTACCGTTGACACAGATACTTTCCACGTTGACTCTACGACCAATTCTGTGGGAATTGAGACTAAAACACCCCAAGCTAACCTTCATGTTGTGGGTAATGTTTATGTGTCCTCAAATCTAACTGTGGATACGGATACACTCCACGTGGATTCAGTGAACCACTCGATCGGAGTCGAGACAAAGACACCTGACGCAAATCTTCACGTTGTGGGTAATACCTATGTGAGTTCCAACTTAACGGTTGACACAGACACTTTACACGTGGATTCATTAACCCATAGTGTTGGAGTTGAGACAAAGGTGCCCGACGCCAATTTACATGTGGTTGGTAACGTCTACGTGTCCTCTAATTTAACTGTGGATACAGACACTTTGCATGTAGACACGACGACACATAGTATCGGAGTAGAGACAAAGACACCCGATGCGAACCTTCATGTGGTTGGCAATACGTATATTTCTTCAAACCTAACTGTTGATACGAATACTTTACACGTGGACACGGAAGCTGATCATATAGGTATTAACACAGTGACACCCTCGGCCGAATTACACGTCGTAGGTAATGTGTTTGTGACCTCAAACGTATCTATAGCCGATACCACAGCGACTTCGTCCAAAACAACTGGTGCTCTCAAGGTTGCTGGTGGTCTAGGTGTCGTGGGTGATATTCACGCAACTCACGCCAATTTGGAGGATGTAGAAGCTGATAGTGTCAATGTGACAGATTCAACCGTATCTTCTTCCAAAACAACTGGTGCTCTCAAAGTCGCTGGTGGTGTAGGTATAACTGGTGCGTTATTTGGTTCTACGCTGAGCTAGATGGTATTACTAAGGTAACTAACAGTACAGCCTCGAGCTCTAAAACCACCGGTGCTCTCATAGTCACAGGTGGTCTAGGTATAACTGGTGCTATACGGAAGTGCGGTGAATTTTGAAGCAGCTGAACTTGACAGTCTTCATGTAACCAACACAACTTCCACAACCTCTAAAGCTACTGGTGCTGTGCGTCTAGCCGGTGGTTTGGGGGTTGCTGGTAATATTCATGCGACACATGCCAATTTTGAAGATGTTGTGGCTGATAGTTTAACCATTGAAGATACAACCTTATCCACATCCAAAACCACCGGTGCGGTAATCGTAGCGGGTGGTATAGGTGTCACAGATAATGTATACGCATCTAGATTCGTGGGTGATGGTGGACTCCTTTCAAATATCGCTACAAATTTACAATCAATCACTGAAAATGGAAATACAACTTCAAATATTGTTCAATTCACTGGAACAGAAACAAGTTTCGTTTCTCATTGAAAGTTGGTATAGCCAACACAGCCTGATCACACCTTAAGTGTTGGTACAAATTTCTATATAAATGAGGATGGTGCAAACACTGTAGTTGTAGATGGAAATGTTTCCGTCAGTTCTAATTTGACTGTAGGAAGTAATATTTCTGTAATAGGTCTCAGTGTTGATAAGTTTCCAATCGTAGGTTCTACAAAGTTCTTAGAAGATTCAATCATAACCAAAAGTGGTAGTGATATAGTTATTTCTGGTGGTCTTCAAGTTACCGGTAATATTTTTAAAAATGGTGATATAATTGCAGTTCATTCAAATAATACAGTCATTAAAGATCGTATATTGACCCTCGCGAATAATAATACACAAACTGCTCTTGATGTGGGTATTATCATGGAATATCCCGGGCACAACATAGCTATCGCTCACCACGGAGACGAATCACCCGAACGTCTTTCTATCGGATATACCCAAAATGGGTATGTTGATACAACAATTGCCGCAGATAGTAACAATATAACCCTAGATGTTTTGGGTAATCTTCAAGTTCAAAATGATTTTACAGTAGATACAAGTACTTTCCATGTAGATTCAGTGACAAATCGCGTGGGTGTACTTACGGCAGCTCCCGCGTATACACTAGATATTCATGGTAACTCAAATGTGGCTGTCGCCCGTTCCAAATCTTCAGTGGTGACGGATGCCACAGCTACTACAAATAAAACATCTGGTGCCGTTACATATAGGTGGCCTAGGTGTGGGTAAAAATATTCATGCGAAGAATGTAAACTTTGAAGCCGCTACCCTCGATAGCGCAATCATTCAAAACACTACACCTGCGACTGATAAGACTTCGGGTGCTCTTCAGGTTACGGGTGGAACGGGTATAACTGGGGCTTTATTTGGTTCCACAGCTGAATTTGACGGTATCACAAAGGTAACCAATAACACACCTTCTTCAGCCAAGGGGAATGGTGCCCTGATTGTTACTGGTGGCCTAGGTGTGACGGGTGCTATATACGGAAGTGCGGTAAACTTTGAGGCTGCCGAGATAGATAACCTCACTGTTACTGATACGACCCCAGCAACTTCCAATACGACTGGCGCAGTCACTATAGCGGGTGGTCTCGGTGTCATAAAAGATATTTATGCGGCACAGTACCACGGTGACGGTAGTCAACTTACAGGACTCGTGACGACTCTTGAAGATGTGGCAAATAATGGAAATACCATGTCTAACGTCATTCAATTTAACAATAACCAAAGTATTTACGATACAAGTTTTGTGACAACAGGTAAGGCTGGTATTAAAACAGCAAATCCTACATATGATCTTCAAGTGACTGGTAATTCATACATTTCCTCAAATGTCACTGTAGATACAAATACTTTCCATGTAGATGCTGTAAACAACAAGGTTGGTGTGGGTACAACTGAGCCCGATAAAACCTTACACGTTCAAGGTGATATTAAATTTACTGGAACGTTATTTGAAGATGACGCCCCATTCGTGACTTCTCCTTGGGTCACTACAGGCTCGGACATTTACTATAACGTGGGGAACGTGGGTTTTGGGACAAACGCCAATGTGGATGCCAATGTTCACGTGAATGGAAATGCGTATGTGTCTTCAAATATACACGTGGGTCCAGGTGGAAATAACACGTCAGTCTTTGGTTACGCCGCTGTAGGATACGCGGGTGAGACGAATCACGCAACATTCGCACACACCGATAATAATAGTGCTACCAATTTCGCCCTTAAACAGACAGCCACTGGGCCAACACATCTCAATACACCAGCTTCTCAACATATTCGTTTTTCAGTCGCTGGTAATGAAAAGGCACGAATCACAGGTGGGGGTGACCTAAAAGTTGGTTCTAATATTCTGTACGTCGATGCAGCGAATAACGCTCGAGTGTTGGATTGGGAACTGCGACACCCAATTCCAACCTTCATGTGGTGGGTAACGCATTTGTAAGCTCAAATCTCACCGTAGGTAATAACGTCTATGTCACTGGTGGTCTCGTGACAAACACTGGAGGTGTCACTAAAAAGACATACAGTGTTTCTAGAACTCTTTCTACGGGTGTAACTCCCCTAGTTGATATCAATTTCACATCAAATATCTTTTATGCAAAGATTACCGCACAACTCATAGATGGTGACGAGGATCTTAGTACAATGATTTTAGAAGTTTCGGGTGGACGCAAGAGTGGGGATACCCCAACAAAGAACATAGCTGTGGGTACTAAAAATATTTTCGGGGATCAAACGAATACAAATCCTTGGAGTCCCACTGTTACAACAACTGGTAATAAGATTACTTTAACAACCAGTAATGCCTTAGATGCTCAGGATGGGTATGATGTCTTTGTAGAATACATGTCTTCAAATTCAGATGGAAGTGTAGTATCTGTAGTTGAAAGAGTTGGTGGAACATCGACAACATTGGCTACTTTTGGGTACTAAACAAAGTCCCATCAAACACACAAAAATCTTATATATTCTCCAAACGTATAAGATTTTCTGTAGAAAAAAAGTATCGTACTATAACAAATGGTAAAGACTAATATCCAGACGTTCACTGGTGAAGTCGAAATTTTAAGTAACCTACATGTGGGGCCCTCAGGTTCTTCTTACTTGACGGCAAATGGTGCAGCTTCGAATGTACTAGATATTACCGGTAATGTAGGAGCAACATTTTTTGTTGGTGATGGTGGATTTCTTTCCAATATTGCTACGACACTAAGTGATATTGTTAATCAGGGAAATGTTTCCGCAAATGTGTTACAGTTTAATTCAACTTCGGATTATGCGGGTGTAGGTCTCGTTACATCCAGTAATGTTGGTATTCAAAACACAGCCCCTTCACACACTTTAAGTATAGGTGACAAAATCCGCGTCGATGATAATACCGTAGAAACTTCTGGACAAAGTGTAATTCAGGTTGATGGGCGTATTCTAGCTACACGTTTTCAAGGTGATGGTGGTCTTCTATCGAATATTGCGACAACTTTCGAATCCATTGTAAACCAAGGTAACGTTGCCTCGAATGTAGTTAAATTCAGTTCAGATTCGGCATATGCGGGTGCGGGTGTTATTACTGACAGTAATGTTGGTATTCAAAACACAGCTCCTACACACAATTTAAGTGTTGGCTCCAATCTTCATGTAAATGACACAGGTTCAAATGTTCTAACGGTTCATGGTAACGTTGTGGCGAGTAACTTAAACTTAGGTGTATTTTCAATTACTCCCGCATACGGTCTAAATGATGTATGCAATACTAGTAATGGGACGTCAAATGTTGTTCAATTCCAAAACGCGACGACAAGTCTCGTAGCTACCTCAAATATTACTGTGGGTGGTAATGTTACTGCGCAACAACTCATAAGTACCTCGAACACAGAAGTTGGTGACCGACTCAAATTTTCGGGTTCAAACGTATTTGTGGATACACTCAGGGTTGCTGACGTGGCTGCGAACATCGTAACATACGACAGAACTACTGGTGAACTTCTAGATTCTTCCGGAACTTTCATGAATAAGTTTGCCGTCGTATCTGAACAACCTCCTTCGGATCTTTTCGCAAATGCCACTACCGTGGCCAACCACGGTGGGTACACCCTCACAACTTCAAACTTAGCTACAAATTCTAATACCTACAACGCCTTTGATGGGACTGCGAACGCATGGGTCAGTGGTGAACTCGTAGGTGGATACATCGGTGGAGCCAACGTGTTCCATGAAACAAATCTTACCCAACTTTCTAATTTACACCCTACACAGTTTGGTGACTGGCTCGCTATCGAGTTCCCGTATAAAACCACACTTCGTCATATGAAATTGACGCCTCTAACAGCCGCACAGTTCCCGCTTCGGCGAATATCTACGCAACCAACAATGATCTTACTTGGACTGAAATCAACTATTGGTCGGGCCGTAACCCCGTGACTGCCTCCAACGTCCAGACAATCACCGTGAATGCGACCGAGCAGTTCAAGAAGTATGCCCTCGTCGCCACTAAAGCTGCGGGGAACAGCTCTAACGTCGCCCTCCAAGATTGGCAGTTGTTCACCGAATCCTTCTCGATCGATGGGGGGAAGGTGGCTATGGCGCAACAAGCCGCGACCGGTGGTGAAACCGTGATGGACCAACATGGGCCTCATGGAGGGGCTGCCAAGCTGAAGAAGTATCCGAGATTGCTTTTGACGCCTCGGAATTGAGAGGGCTCCATCGATCGACCAACACGTACGTCCAAGCGGGGTATACGGTGAGTGCGAGTAGTCATGAAAATCAAATTCTACGATCTAGAGGTTTAACAGGAGATCAAGGCTATGTCATGAATACAGCCGGACCAGATTTCTTCAATGCGGATGGTGGGAACGGTATCAAGGGGATGCAACAGAGAGCTCATGGAAAACTCACACCTCGTAGTAGAAGTGCGGAAATTCCATCGGGTCAAAACCCCAAAAGTCCCGTAGGGGCACTAACCCCAACTGGTACGAGATCTTATTGGGCTGATTTGGGAGGGGACTTCTTTGATGAATGGGGGCAGTGGTACATTTTTAATCCTGCCGACCAAACAGCATCACATATCCAGTTTAGCGCGGTAAATGGTACAAATGGGACAGTATACATTGACCCACAAATTCATCACGGTAAAACGTTTATTGTAAAACATGGTTGGGTCGCTCAGGGTATATTCAAACTTGATGTTGAATGTGAAGACCCCACTTTCTCATTTTCTATTGGTATGTACGGTAATATGGGTTCTGACACCACCACAGAAAACCTAGATAAGCAATATGCCGCACCTTGGGGTACATTACATTATAACTTTAACAGGACCAACTCTGGAAACGCGGTCAGCACCGATCCCTTTTATACACATTTAATTCCTAAACAAAGAAGTTTTAATGATGCCACTGCTACCTCGGGAACTAATTTTACATCCAAATTAAATACCTCCGCGGCCGGCCAGCGGGGACGATCTCGCAATATGGTTCGATACACTCCAAGTGGGTGCAACAATGTATTTTGTGTTAGGTGCTTCAGGAAATATTACAACTACTTCAATGGTCGACTGGGTAGCAAATGATATAACCGGTGAGCAGTCCCATGGCATGTATTCGATGAGATAACACCTGAGAGCAGTTGGTCATCCAAATCCGGTACATATTATGATGGAACTAGTCCCGCAAACTCCTACACTGGTACAACGCATCAGTTGGGAACTGGTACAGCCTATGGTGAATGGTTAAAAGTTAAATTATCACACAGAATTAAACTTACTAAATTTATCCTTTACGCCGATGATATAAACGAAGCCCCAAAATCTTATAAAATATATGGTTCGGTAACGGGTTCATCATGGACTGAACTAAAGGATGTTTCAAATGAAACACCTTCTATATCCGGTAATTCTCATGAGATTACTGATACCGAAGGTTACAGATACATAGCCATAGTTGTTACACAAGTTAATAGTGATCAGGGTAACGTTCGTATCGGTGAAATAAAACTCTACGGTTACGAAAATTTTGAAGGTGGAGATACTTCCGTGGATACCACCTTCACCTCCATAATGAACACACCCCAAACGACAGGGGCCCAAGTGTACGTCGATGGGAGCTTAGGTGAGACCTTCACGAACCGTGTCGTGGGTCCAACCGTTTCCAACACGCACACGACCTATGTGAGTGCCGAGAAATACTGGGAACTTTCGGGGAATGTTGAATCTAATGTGACCCTCGAGGCCAATACATTCCTTTCGGGTGATGCCCCACACTCCCTCTCTATGTGGTTCAATTCCTCGAACCTGGTGTCAAATGCGTCTAACTCTTGTATCTTCTCGTTAGGTACCAAGAGAGGTTAGATCATGTAAGTGCGGCGTTTAGTAACAACTATCAAACTGTACAGAAGTTATTGCCATCAGACTTAGAGGCGAATGACCGTTTCGGCTATGCTGTCGATATGAACTCAGATGGAACTAAGGTTATTGTGGGTGCGTTCGTAGAGCATGCAGGCGACAATGCTGACGCCGGTGCTGCTTATATTTTTACCTATAATAGCGATACTGGTAACTGGGATGAGCGTAAACTTGTGTCACCAGACATTGAGGCGGCCGCCAAATTCGGTGTTAGTGTCGGTATGAACTCTGATGGAACGAAGGTTATTGTGGGTGCGTTTGAGGAACACGCGGGGGTAGACGATGCCGGTGCTGCTTATATTTTTACCTACAGCAACGGGTCTTGGGATTTTGGTACAAAGATTGTGGCACCAGACAAAGCGGCGGGTGACAAGTTTGGGTATAGCGTCGCTATGAGTGGTAACGGACGAAGGTTATTGTGGGGGCGTACACAGAGGATCATAACGTAGCTGGTGGGGTCGAACTTTCTGCCGCCGGATCTGCTTATATCTATACCTACATGGTTCGTCTTGGGGTACGGGTACAAAGATTGTGGCATCAGACAGAGCGGCGAGTGACCTATTCGGGAGGAGCGTCGCTATGAACTCGGATGGTACGAAGGCTATTGTGGGGCAGACGAGAGGCTGCTTACATTTTTACCTACAATAGCGGTACTAGTAACTGGGATGAGCAGCAGATACTTGTGGCATCAGATGGAGCTGCGGGTGACAAGTTCGGGTATAGCGTCGCCATGAACTCGGGCGGGACGAAGGTTATTGTGGGTGCGTACTTAAATCATGCAGGCAGTCTTAGCGACGCCGGTGCTGCTTATATCTATACCTACGATGGTTCGTCTTGGGATACGGGTACAAAGATTGTGGCATCCGATAAAGAGGCGTCGGCCCGTTTCGGTATTTCCGTCTCGATGAATTCAGACGGGACGAAGGTTATTGTGGGAGCATACCTGGATGACGCGAATGGCACTACTGACGCTGGTGCAGCCTATGTCTTACCTACGATGGTTCGAATTGGGATACTGGTCTAAAGATTGTGTCTCCCCAACCCGCCGCGAGTGACTATTTTGGATACGACAGCAGGGGCGTCGCCATGAGTGGTGATGGAGCGAGGATTGTCGTTGCGGCGCAATACGCGGATCCCATCTCCGCTAACGCCGGTTCAGTCTACGTATACGACCGAGATACCACACATCACCTCATGACCGATTTGAAACTCCAATCGAACACGTGGCACAACCTAACCTATGCGTACCAAGGTGAAGGTGGCTCCCGAGTAACCTACCTGGATGGACGTAAGGTGGCCGAAGACCAAGCCGAAGATACCTTCGGGGACTACCCAC
>UEXL01000150.1_pt1 | contig 10074 bp, 14 predicted proteins | sample 1796671 | NCBI WGS metagenome assembly UEXL01 (sample SAMEA4772471, study PRJEB27181) | metagenome
GAAGCAACGAATACTTACCACTTTAAATCTGACCAAGCAACAGAGGATTTTATGGCACTAAAGGCTGACGTATTCGCCGTGATAGACTTATTAAACGCTGAGAGTAGCACGTTTACGCCTCAGTTTGGCTCAGGCAGCCCAGAGGGTGCAGTCACATCAAACTACAATAGAACGTATTTCGACACTAGCGGCACAAATGCGGTACAATATATAAATGAAACGGTGGGCGAGTCTACCGGATGGCAACAAGTAGGATAGTTATGCAGCCTTTGAAATACGACTACCACGTCAGAAAAGAAGTCGAAAGCATAAATAGCAACAGACAGGTAATACAATCAGCGGCTAACGCTATGATTGATAAAATAGCTTGTGGAGAGCTAGAAGAGCAAGAGTGTCCGGTAACTCACAGATTTACAGACGGTATCTATTTGCGAGAAATATTCATGCCTAAAGGCACCAGAATAATAGGAAAGATACATTCTACACAGCACTTTAATGTTATTCTAACAGGTAGTTGCACAGTTATTACGGCTGAGGGTGTAGAAGATGAAAGCGCCGCATACCTTTATATCAAAGGCGGGCGTACAAAAGGTTGTTGTCGTGCATGAGGATTGCCAGTGGCAGACTCTACACGTTACAGATAAGACAGATTTAGAAGAAATAGAGAAAGAAGTTATTTGCAAAGATTATGACAGCCTAAGCGATGATGGCTTGTTAGATTCTATTAAGGGGATTGGTTTATGAGTTGGGGTATTGTTGCTTCTGTTGGTAGTAGTTTGGTTCCAGGCTTGATTGGTAGCCGAGGCGCAAGTAAGGCCTCAGACGCTCAAGTCGAAGCCACTAGGCTGGGGATTGAATCACAAGAGAAAATGTTTGAGCGAGGCCTAGCGCTACAGGCTCCATACAGAAATATGGGGTACGATGCTTTGGGTGGGCTTCAAGGATTTATAGATCCGCAATCAAGAGCTGACATGTTGCAGTCTTACTATCAGGGGCCAGAGTATCAACTAGCCGCACAGCAAGAAGAGCAGCAGATGAGAAACGCGGCGGCAACTGGTGGTATTCGAGGTGGTAATAATCAGGCGGCGCTTGCAAGTATAGCTCCTCAGCTTGGTCAGCAGTACCTTAACACTAGATTTAATGAATTATCAGGTTTAGCCAATTACGGTATGGGCGCAGCCTCTCAAGGCAAGTCACATGTTAGGCGGTAATATTTCAAACCTGCAACAGCAGGCTGGGCAGGCTAGAGCGAGTAACTACTTGGCTCAAGCTAATATCTGGGGAATATGGCTAAAGATGGCTTTTCTCTAATGGGCGGGATTTAAGGAACGCAAATGGCTATTTTGGATTACTCAAGAACATTGAATGCAGCGGGACAAACCCGTTACAAGGCATGATCGAAACAAGAAAAGGGCTTCAAGGCTTAAAAGCTGGTGATATGGCTATGAAGCAACAGCAGCAACAAGAGGCTCAACAAGCAGAAATGCAGAGAATTCAAGCAGCGAGAGTTCAAGGTGCTGAGTTGCTAAAGGGCGGGACTCCAGAGCAGATAGCGGATTTCGGAATCATGAATCCTGATGTAATGAAAGATCTAATCGCTGCTTCTGGCTTTGTTGATGAGCAGGCTGTTAACTCAAGGCTTAATTATGCGAAGAACGTTTTATCTGGGAGTGTATCACCTAGAGATGCTATTAATGCGCGTATTCAGGAAATAGAATTTAGGGGTGGTAACGCTGACCAGTTAAGATTGACAGCCCAAGGTACTGACGAGGATATTATTGAAGCTGCTAGAAAAGACTTTTCTGTTATTGATCCCCAAGACTTTAAGTCATATATGAGCGCTACAGGGCAGGACACCCTATCTGACCAACCATCAGCAGTAAAAGAAACCGAATGGTTTAATCAGCAAACACCAGAGGTACAAGAAACTCACTTAAAAATAAAAAGAGGCGAGAAGCCATCTCTTGATGAAAAGCTTAAGTATGAGGAATCAAAGGCGGGAATTAAAGAAGATTCAGCCATAAGCACAGCCAGAAAGAAATCAGCGAATGAGCGTAGGCAGGGCTATATTGATAGTGGCGTTACATCTGCTGACAATCTACAATCAGTTAATAGATCTCTTGATTTGCTAAATTCAATTAAGACGGGCGGTATTGATAACGCATTGATTCGCGCAAGACAAACGCTAGGCATTGAATCAGCCGATGAGGCTGAATTATCTTATGAGTTAGGGCAAGAATGTACTTAAACAACTCAAGCCAACTTTTGGTGCTGCATTTACAGTTAATGAAATGCTAGAGCTTAAAAGAATGGAGTCAGGACTCGGCAAGTCAGTTGCAGGTAATAAGCGCATACTTAAGAATTTAGCTAAGGTTATCGAGCGTTCAGCTGAACGTGGTATGAGAGCAGCCAAGAGTTTAGGTGATGATTTTGCAGCAAATGAAATAAGATTAGCTTTAGGTGGTGGCTCAACTGATAGCGCAGGCAATGAAGGTGAGCCGGAAATGTCTGATGATGAAATGCTTAAAATGTACGGTGGTTAATAATGGCTGATTTAATGAAAGCTTTAAGGAACGCCCATAAAGCAGGCGATACAAATTCAGCGAAAAGAATCGCCGCAATGATAAAGGCGCAACAACAACCAGAAACAACTTTAACCGAAGATGTTATTGGTGGCCTTGAGACTGGCGCATCAGTTGTTAGTGGGTCATTGCAGAGCCTTTAGCCGGCATAGCAGGCGTTGCGCAATCACTAAACCCGTTCGCTGACGAAGGCGCAGGTGCCGAAGCTGTTCAGACAACAAGACAGGCGTTAACCTATCAACCACAAACAGAGGCAGGTCAGCAGCAAAAGCAAGCTTTAGGTGAAGTTTTGGAGCCAATAAGTGAGGCTGTATCTGGTGCTGAAACGGCTTTAGGTCAAGGGCATTAGACATGACCGGAAGCCCATTCCTAGCAAGTATCGCTCACTCACTACCGACCGTAGCGCTTGAAGTGTTAGGGTTTAAGGGTAGTAAAGCGGTTACCAATACCAAACCAAAACCAAGCAAGAAACAGGTAAAAAAAGCTATTGTTGAATCCGCCCCTGAGATAGACGCACTAAAAGGCGCTGCTAGTGCGGTTTATGATGAGATAGATAAGTCTGGTGTAAGAATTAAGAAAGGACCAATTAATAACTTAGTAAACAGAATAGAGGTCAAGACAAAGAAAAGCGGCTTAGATTCAAGGGTTACAAAGCAAGCGTCAGGAGCGCTTGAGGCGTTAAAAGATAAAGAACGCTGACCAGCCTATAACGGAGCTAATGACACAAAAGAAAATAGCTCAAAACGTTGCATCAAGCATTGATCCTGCTGAAAAAATGCTAGGCAATATAATGATAGATGAAATTGATAGCTTTATTGATTCTTTGTCACCAGGGCAGCTATCTAAAGGTGATGCCACAACAGGTAAAAAAGTAAAATCTGCCAGTCAGTTGTGGGGTAGAGCAAAACGTGCTGAGATGATAAATGAAGCTATAGAGCAAGGCGTTTCTGCTGCTAGCGGCGCTGAAAATGGAATAAGGGTTAAGTTCAGGCAGATACTAGGCAACAAAAAGAAAAGCAAGTTTTTAACTCATGCTGAAAAAACAGCAATGAAAGATGTTGTTGATGGCGATTTTAAAACTAACTTTGCTAAATTCATAGGGCGAACAGGTGGTTTTGAGGGTGCCTCTACAAACATGCTAGGCACTTTAAGTGGCTCTGCTGCTGGAGGGTTTATTGCTGGCCCTGTTGGCGCGTTCGCTGTGCCTGTTTTTGGTATGGCCGCTAAAAATATAGCCCAAAAGCTTACTAAGAATAAGGCTCAGTTTTCAAGTAAAATAGCTGCTGCTGGCAAGGATGCTAACAGGATAGCTAAGGCTTACTTAACTTCAGTTCCGAAAGCAAAGAGAAGCCCTAGCGATTTGGCTGATCTTCTCCTAGATCCGAAAGTGAATATAGATGATTTAGAGATGATAGCTAACGAGACATTCAAAGATGCTTTAGATATAGCCAAGGGTAAAAGAGCTATTAACCTTGCGGTAGCTGCTACAACTGGAGCGCTATCAGGAGAGAAAGAGCAAGCGCAGTAACCCTTTGCTCGTCTGTTTTTAATTGGTGGCAAAAGCCAACACATACAAAAACAATAGATAAAGCAAACATAAAATAACCTACTTGTTAAAACAGATAAAAAGTATAGCACAGGAAACAAGAAGAATGACAATTATAGACAACAGCCTAACGGCACAAGAAAGCATATTAAGGATTCATAATCCTATCTTTTATGTTCCAGACCCAGAAAAGGCGGGGCCGCTTGATGGCTTTCAGGCTTACTTTGGTATAGTTGGTCGAGATCCTATTCTTGAAGAAAACAGAAAGATAGCATACGCACTACAAGAAGATGGTTCAGCCGTTCCTATGTCGCAGCCTGTAATCGGTAGCGCGGGCGGCGTACCAGAGTATAACGGCTCTTATGTTGGCTTGGCTATAAGCGGCACTTACTCGCTAGCTATACTAAACAAGCTAGGCGAACAGGTTTATTACATACCAAGAGTAGAAGCCAACAACTTGCAGGGTTATAGCGCTGTTATTGCTGAAGAGTCGCAAACAGTGGCGGGCGGGTTAAGCCTTACATTCTCAGAGATTGAAACGACAACGGCATCATTCTATATGTCAGCCGGTGTTAGTACGTCAGAATTCAAAGGCAGCTATCTCAAGAAGGGCGTTGACTACACCACGCCAGATACATCAACTGTGACACTAACATCATCAGCGCCAGTTGGTACGGTTTTGTTAGGTCGAGCAATGGACCCTACAGGGCAAATAGTACCTGTAACAGATGGCTCAAGTGCTTTATTCGTGTTTGAAGATATTGCTTCGGCGGTAGCGTCTAACCTACAAGATGGTGACACGATAACAATTAACGGCGGATTGATTGAAGGAGACAAGCTTGGCGGTAACAAATACCTAACGGTGCTAGGTCAGCCAGATACAGAAGATGGCGAGAATATTATCAATTTAGCTAACGGTAATCAGATAAAGGTTATTGAGAATTCATTCAAGCTAGCTAGATACTCAGAAGTAACCACTGATGCGGTGTCCGTTGCTGGCGCTTTAAACTTAGACTTGAATCAAGGCAATGTATTTACAACAACGCTAACTGAGAACGTCAGCGCTATTAATTTCTTGAATGCAAACCCAGACGCAACACTAACAACAACGGTAACACTTAAGATAACACAGGACGCTACAACGCCTTACACGGTATCTTTTGGTGGCGCTAGTTGGAATGCGGGCGTGGTTCCTACTATGTCAACAGCATTAGACGCTAGAGATAGATTCGCGTTTGTTACTGAGAATGGTACAGATTGGGATGGTTCAGTTATCGGGCAGGGCTTCGCATGAGTATAGGTGCTGGGAAGTTGCTTTCGACAGGTATAGATATTACGGGCAGTTACAACATAGACCTAAACCCTGGCGCTGTTATTGTCTTAAGCCCTAACGGAAGCACAACAAGCCCTATTGTTTACTCTACTGTAAATAATGGTGTTGGCCCTTTCGATTATGAATGGACCATAACAGGCAGTAGCATAAGCGTTAATAGCAGCACGTCAGCAAACACGTCTTTTAGCTCTGGTGGCTTTAACCAAAGCAACAACGAAACGGCAACGCTTAAAGTAACAGACACAGGCAACGGCAACTTAGAAACAACCAAAGATATTAATGTAACATTTGATTTTGAGCGCGGAGTTTAAGAAATGAGAACGTATAATAATTCGATAGTCATAAAGTTTGACACAACAGCTACGGGCAACGCTGGCGCAGGTAAGCCAGTAACAGTATACGAAGCGGGAACAGTAACAAAGGCCGAGCTATTCAATGCAGCCGAACAAACCATAACCAACCCTATCAACGCTGATAACGAGGGGAATTACTCTTTTAAAGTTGCTAACGGTATTTATGACATTGTTATTGACCAAGGCTTGCCGACACAAGTAAAAATAGAAAACGAGTTAATCACAGACGCAGCGGGCGGCGGTAGCGGCTCAAGCGCAATAGAAACAATTGAATTAACTAGCGGCCAAGTATTAGTACAATTTACCGTGAACACAGAAGGCGCAAGTTTTTATATTAACGGCACTGGCGCAGATAACGGAAGAATACTAGAGAGCGTCAATTACTCTTACAATCAATCATTAAATCAAGTTACGTTAACTAATAGTTACCCTAGCGGTACTTATATAAGCGCAATAAGAGACACTGGCTACATTAACGAAGATTATGTTCGATACTTTGATGAGCTATCAGACGCAGTAACAAGCACTAAGCTAGCTATTGGCGATCAAATATCACTTAAAGAGCGCACTGCGGGCAATGGTGGCGGTGGTATGTGGAATGTTGTTCTAGCCTCTACTGTAACGCCTAACACTTTTAATGTAGTTGCTTGTACTGGTGTTCCTACTTTGGCGCTGGTTCTTTCTCTACCTAACTCAGACCCTATAGCGTGGGGAGCTACTGGGGATGGTGTTGCAGATGATAAAAGCGTACTAGAGCTGGTCGACTCCTTTAACAATGTCGATATAGGCAGAGAGTACGCTTACGGTTCAGCATTAACATTCACAAAGCCCGTTAGTTTCACTGGGGGTAATTTGGTCCCTAACTTATCATTTAACGTGTCTTTTCAGGCTAACGATGAAATAGATGCGGCATGGTTCGGGGCAGTTCCTGATGCGACCATATCGGGCGAAGTGGTTAGTGGTACTGATAACTATCTAGCTATACAGGCGGCATTATTTAGCGCGGCAAACACTAACGGAAAGAAAACGCTTATTCTTGGCGGTGGTGATTACAGAATAGATACGGGCTTGCGCAACTGGCTAACTGGTGTGGGGAACCTGTTCCATTATAGGTAAGGGCTTGCTCGGAGCTAGGCTAGTTACAGATAAAGACATTACAGCTTTGCATGTTGGTGGTTCGGCGCAGACAATAAAAAGAATTTACGTTTTGTTTGCTAATCCTAGCGCAGAGCTTTCAAACCAAGTAGGCGTTGAATTCGCAAATGATGACTTTCAGTGGTCGCAATCGGTAATAGAGCAGGTATGGGTTCAAAATCCGCAAATAGGTTTTTTACAGAGAGACTATACTTCCGGCACTTTTGGCACTATATTTCTCAACGCTTACAGAAATTGTCAGATTATAGCCAATAGAGGTTGGGGTGTTAGGTTTGATTCGAAGAACGGTTCTACAACAATTCACTTAGATACTGTTTACGTAAAGGGTAGCGGCACAGGCGCTAAGGGGTTTTACTTTAGAAGTATTAAAGATATTTTAATGTCTAACTGCGCTGTAGATACTTGTTACAATGATTTATTAGACGTTGCTGCTGTTAATTTATTTAACGCCAAAAACCTAGCTATAGAGGGTTGCTTCATGACTAACGGCGCACAAGTTGGTTGTAACTTAAACGCAACGACCAACCATGTAGACGGGTTTACTAGCACAGTAACTACTGTCGATGTTGGCGCTGGTCAGAACGCAAGAATTCTATTTTTTGGCGGGAATGCTACAGAAGGTAACACGGTAAAAGGGTTCATAGATTTAGGCACGGTTTTAACTAGCGGAAACTTTGTAAAGTCAGCGATAGCAGCCGCAGCAACAAAGGTGCAGATTCTTGACGATAGTGTTAGGTTATCTGAAACGTTTGATAATGGCTTTGCTTTCGGTTTTGGCATCAAAGGCCAAGACTTTTCGAGATCAGGAAATAGCCCAGACGCAACGACATTAACAGGTGACAGAGAGAAAGGCCATGTTTTTTGGAATGGGAACGCAGCAGTTGGACAGCCTACGTATTGGGTTAATACGACAGGCGGGGCATCTTCTACTTATGTTGCAGGGCCAAACCTTTAAACAACAGCGCGTCTAGTTATCTATTCGCGCTTACTATAAAACCTAGCTCTTTTATTAAAGATAGCCTTAACCCTTTGAAGGTATTCAATAGAAAACTTTCGGGGGTTATTGTTATTCTCAAGCCTAATAACATTATCCTCACCTATACGCTTAATTAGCCTTATGCGGTAATCTACGGCATTCCCAGAGTTGAACCTATTACATTTGACGCATTGCTTATGAATGTTCAAAAGATTAAAGCGCAAGTGGCTTGCTGACCCTCTGGAGCGGTAATGACCCGCATCCCAACCACCAGCACCTTTATAACCACCAAACACCGACACACTTTTAGTGCCACAACTAACGCAAGGCTTATCTCTATCTCTTAACCTAATGTATTTATTAACAGCCGCCTGAGCTTCTTTAATGTAATCACTAGCGCTTTTTAATTCTTTCTTTCGTTTAGCGTCTTTTTTCTTTTGCTCTTTACGGGCTATTTCAGCACCCTTGTGTTTATTCCTTGATGCGTATTGAACAGCGGATTCAAAACTACAAAAAGCAGTGTTATTTAAAACTATATAATCTCTAACTCTTTCGCCGCAGTTTTTACACTTTCTTTTTGAGTTTGCCATCTTTCTTCCTGCAATAATTAATTACATAAAATACCCAGCCGATAAAAGACAATACAATGCAAACCACATAACCATCATCAACAGCGAATAAAACAAATGATATTAACATCAAAAACAGCACTAAATTTCTTAGCTTCTTATTCTCCTTTGCCATTCTTCGATTGATTCGTCTGTCGTGGCATTCTAAGCACGTTTTCTTGCCTCTTCTTCCTTTGTTAAAGCTAACGCCTGCCTCGATTGTTTTGGGGCAAGCATAGCATTTGTGGGCGGTTCTTGATGTTGTCATGTTAATCCTAAAAGAAACTCGTTAATTTATTTTCTACCGATTTGTCGCAACCTTGAAATATCATCCTAAGCGCAACCCTTATCAGTGCGTTGTAAGTAGCTCAAAGCATCTTGCTCCATACTTGCGTAAGATAAACTTTTGCTTTAATTTTAACTTACCAGTAAAGGATCTCATGCTCAGTATAATAACCAGCCTGAATAGTCATGCTATTCTAAACTCTTCAAACTGCGCTTCGTTATCCATGTATTCGAAACATGCCTGCTCATCCCAATAGCGTAACAGAAATTAAGAACGCAAACACTTTGCCTGAAAGTGCATCAGCTAAAGCAATTTCTATCTCGTAAGTCTCACCAGTTTTAAACCGCGTCATTTTCTCAGTGAATCGTCTAGCGGCATGATTGCTGCCTGCATCTTTAAGCATATTCAATCATTTGGCCACGCCTCCAACTTGTCGAACATATTAAACATTTCAATCGGTTCTAGCTCTCGGCCAGAAGCTCTAGCAATCCAGCCAAACTCTATACGAACATTTTTGACTTTAAGTCAGCAAAGAAAGCGCTGTGCTGCTCATTTAAAAGCCCACTAACTCAGATTGTAAGTAAGGCTGCTTGCACATTACAGGCTCAACCTTTAACTCTTTCTCGCCTTTGGTGTTGGTAGTTCCAGCGCAAAGGTAAATCTGCCACTTATAACGGTGACAAGTAATAGCGTCACTCGTTTTTGTTATATGCGCCCGCTCACCTTTAAGGTTGGTTAAAATAATATCTTGCTTTGGTGTGTTGTCATTAACAAAGTAACAAACAGCAAGCCCTTTCAATATTCTTTCGTTATTTCTTCGGGCAGCTTCCACTCGATTATACTTTTTAACTCTTTTCTTAGTCATCAAGAAGCCCGTTTTGTTTTTGAGTTTTAAAGTTGTAGTAACTAGCGCGATCAATACCAAGCTCTTTTTGTGCGGCTGTTGGTCCATGCTTCTCAGCGATTTCTATAAACTTCAATTTTAATTCTTTACTTATTTTCTTGCCTTTCCGTTCGCCTCTTGATGTTTCCCCTTGCCGACAATTCCAGGGCAAACCTCTAGTGGTGATAGTTTCATGTTCTTTAGTTGTTGTAAATTCATTTTCCTTTTAGTTGGCTTTCCTTCTTTTACGTCATGCTTTTAGCTTTTGATTAAGTATCAAGTGCTTACTGTACTGGTCCAATGTGTGAAAGAAGGATCGTTCTTGTGTGCTTAGTGTTAGCAGGATAAATCC
>UEXL01000321.1_pt1 | contig 10074 bp, 9 predicted proteins | sample 1796671 | NCBI WGS metagenome assembly UEXL01 (sample SAMEA4772471, study PRJEB27181) | metagenome
TACAGGTATAAGTAGAAATGGTATTAATCTAGCTGTGTACAATCCAATTTATAATGGTAGAGATTTAAAAATTATAGATTCCAATCTTAACTTAAAATATTTCCAAATACCTTATATAGAAGATTTTGAAGCGTTAAAAGATAAAATTATAGTTGAATCAGTAGCTAAATCAAAAACAGTAATTGAATATTAATGTCTACATCTAGTCAAAATTCAGGTTGTATAAATAGGGTTACTATACCATTGACAGTAACTCCATCGGCTCTTAGTGGATATACTAAGTTAACTGATTTCACATTTACCCCTATTATTACTGGAGATATGGCGCAGTATTTCTATACTCGTCTGAGTCAAGTAAAGGTGGTGTGGGATTTTGGAGACGGTAATACATTAAGCGCTGATACCCCTCTACAACCTACTCACTGTTATAAACACCCAGGTAATTATACTGTTAATCTATTCTTGTATGATGAGAATGGAGATGCATTTCTTAACTCACTAACTCAAACAGTAAGTGTAACTAACTACGAACGTACAAGATTGACTCTAGCTGATAATATAAGCGCCAAGGCGATTAAAGCCGGGGTTCTAGATCAGAGTAACAAAATTATAGTAAACGCGCGTGTTAGTTGGCAAGACTATAATCCATCAGGTAATACAATTTATTTCACTGCAAGTGGGAGCAATAGTAAACCATATGATGAAACGTATAAATATGCGTTCTTATTACCTTTTAGATCTTTTTATACAAGATATAATAAATTTGTACGTAGTAATAAAATAACTCTTAATTTAGATCCAGTATATTGTGTTCTTAGTGGTGGTAATATTTTATGCAATGATATAAATGGCAATAAACATATTACCCCTAGTACTTCAGGAGCAGAGTTAATGTATGCGAAGGGAGAGACGTCGATATACTATTATGATGACTTACCTTCTACTTGTAAAGTTATAGCAGCTTTAGATACCTCAAGACACTCACTACCGGATTTTTTCATTAATGACATAGATACTAATATTAATCTTTCAGAAATGAATTTTATGGAGAGTAATATTGCAACTCTTAACGTTACGCCTCTCGCACAAACAGCTTCTCAGATAGTTTTTACAAGTACTGGATTACAAGGTATGTCAATGCCAAAGTACAAAAAGCAAGGAGATAAATTCCAAGTATTTGCTTCGGCTGCAGACTCAGACGGTAATATACTTAAGTATTACCCTCAGTTTTACTTTAATAGTACAGACTATACTGCTGGAAGTACATATTCATTTGATGCATCAGTAGCTACAAACTCCGCGCTAGATGCATCTAGTTCTACATATTTAAGCAGTGTTAGTACTGATAAATATCCCTACAGCTCATCTTTAGGTTCTACATATTTAAGTTCCTTTGCATATATAAATTATACTCCCACTAATATAGGTACCAATTACCTCTCTGTTAGTGGTAAGTTCCTGACTGGTATACTTACTGGTTTATATACATTCTTTGTAAGTAGTTCAGCAGAGAATAATGACTTATATAAAGTTAATGAGAATTTTGATTATGCTGAAACATTAAAGAGTTACAGATTTCAGAGTTTCTTAAACGACTATGATGAACTATTTGACGGTGTTATTGGTTCTATTGTCGGTACATTAAGTAGTAGACCAACAACTTACGGTAAAACAATATTCGAGAAAATTAGTAATTTTGTTATTAATAATTCTGATATTGATCTTTGTAGTATGTCTAATTTAAATAAGTTTTACAGCTTAATTAATGAAGAAGCAAACTTTATAACAACTACAGCTCCTCCTGATCTTCAGCGGTTATTTGATTTACTATCAATTAGATTAAAACGATTTACCGGTGAGGACGAAAAGTTCGATGCAAGTTTTGATTCGTTCTTTTTCTAGTAACTCTGCATATGCTGTAAATGTAGATTTAAACAATCCAATTGACTCTACGACTTATACAGTTACAGCCGGAACTAATTTTGTAGCGAGACAGAAGTTTAATGATGAGTATATTTTAATTGAACCAATGAATGTACCTACCACTACTATAGGTTCTGGTACTACAAGTCAATACCCGCTGAGTAGTTTTAATTCATCATCAAACTGGGGCTGGCCTCTTGATACTTCAGTAACAGGTATTGATCTTTCTATTATATATGATTTTTACCCTTATATAAGCAATTACTCTAATACTAGAAAGAACAATGTTACAGATTACGATAATGCAAATAGTACTTTACGTACATCTGTATCAACTTTATCATCTTGGAAAAATACATACGGTATAGCATATAGAAATATTGATAAACAAATTAGAGAAGGATTACAGCTTTAATGAACCTAGATACATTAAAACCATACACTTTAAAAGAATACAAACAATATAATAGAGATATTGTTAATATTGATAAATTATCAGCGTTGTACAATAACTATCTGATTGAATGGAAAGAGTACAAAACTACAAAGACTACTGATGACTCTAATTACCGTTCAAATATATACAAAGAGTTCTTAAAAAATATAGAGATCACAAATATAGATCCAGACATTAAATTATATCTTGATCAAATAGATTATGACGACTCTTATGAGTTAGATCTTGCAGTTCATTATTTTACTATAAACTTAAATAATGAGATTAATAGAACAATTGAATATAGAGATGAAATAAAATTCACCCCTACAAAAAATAATCTAAAAGCTTCTCCAGAAGGTGTAACAAAATATCTAAAAGCTCATTTAATGAGATTACTTAAGCAAGAAAAATTTAAAACTCTTGCAGGTGTGACTTCTTTTAATACTACAGAAATAAGTAATAAAATAAAAATAAATTTAATTCAATATGCATCTAATAATACTATAGGGGATGAGTCTGGAGATCTTATTGAATCTCTGAATAGAACAGATTTTAAGCAATCAATAAGAAACAAATCTAAAGAAACATTACAAGTACTCAAGATATCTAATAAAGGTCAAAAGAAATATTTAAAAACATCCTTTAAATCGAAAGTAAGTGTAAATGTAGTATATGATGATTGGTCAAGACTACCTGTTAGATATTTTGCAAATGAAAATAAAACATTTGATAATTTAATATCAAATATTACAGATAAATTAAAAGAGAAATATCTAGGTACAGATGTATATCAGTTATCAGGTGATAGTACAAAATATACTCTCAACAAAATATTTGAAGCAGAAAATACTAACTCATATCTTTATAAATTTTATAACCCGATTGCTGTTGATAGTTATGGTTCATTAATTAAAAAGAAAAAAATACCCTATCAATTAAGCTTCGGTAATGCGGGACTTGCAACAGCATTATCAAAGAACCTATGCTTTAATGTAAATCTATCAGCTTTGGATGGAGAATTTATAATTCCAGATCCCTATAGAATACAACCTGGAAAGGGCGCGACAAATTCTAAGCTGAAAGCTCCTATAAACTTTAATGCTGAAACCAGCTGGATTAAAAATAACGAAAATAATAGTATTAATGTTGTTGATCGTAAAACATTAAAAAGTACTGGCTATCAATCTAGAGAAAATTCCTTAGACTATTCTCCAATTGGAATAAACAAAGTAACAGATGAGATTAGCTTTTGGAATGGATCAAATCAAATTGATTGGAAGAACTCAGATGTATATAAGAGAGGAAAACTTAAATAGATTCCCAGAAGCTGAGAGGTTTAATGATCTGTTAATTAAAAATAATACAGCTACTCAGATTAAAAATGATATTTTTGGTAACGAGTTTATTCTATATAAGTCTACAAGCCCTAAGAGATATGGAGATTCTAGTTTTATAATAAGTACATCAACTACTGTTGGTACTTTAACTACATGCGCATTTTATGATGGTTTATATTTCAACGGAGTATTGAGCGCGATTAGTGCAGCAGATCCTTCTACATACGATAGCTTAACAGCAGTCTTTGATACATCGTTATTCAATGATGTATCGACATGCACCGGTACGAATAACTTCTCAGCTCCATTAACTGGATTTACTTGTGATGAAATTGATACTGCTATGTTAAGTGGTTTATCTGGAGATCACTATGTTGATGCAGGGCCGTTTGTTAACCATCCATGTAAGAGCTCAGATTTTGTACAAGGCTTCTTTGTTAAGACGCAAGTACCTTTCAACACATTAGCAATCTCTAATAGTTTTACTACAACATATGAATTAACATCTCTTAATAATCCAACTACATCAGTTACCCCGATATATGACGAAACATATACTACACCTGGTAGTGCGTTTGTAAGAGATATTAATTCTCAGAAAATATATACTTTGTATGAAAAACTAAGCGGAGTGTTTTTGAAGTTACCCACATCAGCTCAAAACGCGATTTCTGCTAATGAAATTACTAACCTAGATATCATCGGTAGTACTATTTATATTCAGACATCTGCTAGTACATTTACAGAAAAATACAATTACGATGGAGATAAATTTACAGTAGCAAGACCTTCAGTATCACTCTTAGACAGATATGATATCGATTTTTATAATTAGAAAGTAAATAATTTAAATGTTTGAACCTAAACAATCAGATTACTGGTTTATTGAAGACACAGATGACTTTCTCCTCTGTACGGTTAGTTCTATGTCTGCTCAAGGAACACTGTGTAGAGGTGATTTAGTATCAGTACATCCTATAATACAGAAAATTAATAGAGATACAAATAAAAAAACAAACCCTATTTCCTTCTGGATCAGGTCAATTATCAGCATTTAATAAGCCTGGTTATTTATTAACTACAGTACCAGACGTAAGTGCTAATATTAATGTAACTGAAATATCTAAACCTCAGATATCTTTTAATAATACTAACAATTTGTATAATATTTCATTTACCGGTAAATACTCTGACAATGATTTTGCAATTTTTTCATATCTTTTCCAATATACAAATGAATCAATGCATCTAGTTGATTCTCATGCTTTTATTCCTGAGTCTAAAAATCACGATTTTAAATATACGTTCGAAGATGGTTATATTCATCCAGATTATATTATTAAAGGAAATAAAACATCTAACGTTGATACATTTTTTTAGAGCAACCTCAGCGGAAGTTTTCGCTAATTATTTCCCACCAGACTATCAGTTCAAACCTTTCCATTATGGTAACGACTTAAAATTCGGAGCAACAGTGTTCGCGTCTGCTGTATCTGATTTATCTGGTAACTCAATTGCCCCTGTTACATATGCAGGTGGTTTTATTGCTATGAGAACAGAAGTTGACGGGTTCTCTACAGAAAATTGCATAACAGTAGACTTTACATGTAAGAGTTATTCATTAAATAATCAACCATACCTTGAAACTCAAGCTCAGTCAAATAATGCATTATCTGGAAAAAAGAACAGTAGCTTTATATGGAGATGTTTCCGTCGAAGGAGAAGGTTTCTGTGTATTCTTCTATGAACCACGGACAGAGGAATTCCCACTATATATAGATACTCAAGAATCAAGGGGTGTCGGATGGGAAAATCTCGTTGGTATAGGTTCAACTTCAGTTATAGAAGACCCTAATCTCAGCGAATTAGAACTCAATGGTATAGGTAAAACTCTAGGTTATGTACCAGCTTCTGCAAATAGAGTAGAGTTTAACGGTATAGGGGTTTATAACATGGATGGTATAAAGGCAAATGGTTTCTTAGCTGTTAGTTTTGATATCGCTGGAGACTTTTGTACTAGCGATGATGGTATGCCTGGGTAGTTATGATGATACGACCTACACTCAGAGCGCTAGCACTATAGGTATAAGAGGAGGAGAAGATAATGATTATAAGGTACTAGGTAGGTCCTCAGCTATTACATCCATACCCATACACGAGCGGGTCGCGACAGAAGGTGCAGCTAGTTATAAGTATTTCAGAGTTGAACTGCTTCGTAAAGCTACTGTTGTAAAGGTCATGGGAAGAACAAGTGAAAATAATTCATTTACTACTTTATATTCATTAGACCTTAAAGATTTTTATACTACTATACCTAGTCATTTAAAAGCTGGGTTAGTGTTTAATACTGGAAGACAAGTTTCAAATTTCGAACTTAATAAATTCAAAATAAATGGAGTTAAATCTAGAAAATCAAGATACCCAGGTGTTATAACACAAGGTGATTTGAGCCAGGCGAATAGTCAATATAATACTTCATGTTGCGCAAGTAGTACAAGATCTTGCGTATATCAAGGAGATCTTAATTATACATGTTGTAGAGGGGAAACTGTTTGTGTAACAACCTCAATACCAGCAACAACAAATCAAGATAATAATCAATATGATACGGCGTGTTGTTCAAATGTTACTTGTAATGTAACTCCAATTGATACTACATGCTGTAATAACTCATGTTAAAATGAAAGAATATAATTATACATTAACAACCAGCCAAACAGCTACAACAGCTGGTACAGTTTCTTCGGATACAATATCTCTAACTGGTACAAATAACGTTATTTTTAGCTTGAGTGGGATAGATCAACAGCACTCTACAATTAATAAAGTCATTGCTGAGTTCCCTAATCGCTCTGAGCAAGTGTTCACACGAACATTAACTGCTAATGTATCTAGTCTCTCTGCTACTACGTTCAATAGCATATTTGAGAGTGAAGTACAAAATGATTGTAGTAAAGAAATAAGTTTTTTCTTACATAGAGATGATGGGTTTATTGATACCCATGTTTTAAATTTTAATATTACAACAACCAATCTAGAGGATTATACAGATGTTAATCTTATAAAAAGTGAATTCTTTTCTACCGATTCAAATAGTAATAATTTAGTACTGACGTTTAATGCTGATGATCCTAATATTACAGGTGTTAATTTAATTGACTTCGATGAAATCAGTAAATCAAGAACAAGATTTTATGGTACCAGTGGAACAGCAGTATCAGCCCTAACATCCCTTATAAGTTTACACGCTGACACTGTTATAACGAATGCTGGTAGATCTAACTTAAAAGGACTAGCTATTAGGTCAGGTGATAATACTCAAAGAGTTACTGTCAAATTTACGACAAGGGTACCTACAGTAACAACTGAACTTGTAGATTATGGAGATAATACCTCGCAGATATTTTCACCAGCAATACCAAATACAACATTTTTCCATACTTCAGGACAACTTGTATGGCATGCAAATGAAGAGGTTCAAGTTAAGAGTTTTAACATACCTCTGATAGATTCATTTGGATCTTATATATCAGCAAATGAATCAGCATATTTTCATAATTACTTTTCTGGGGAAACTCAAACAGTATCAGCTAACTACTTTTTTGTTGATTTATTTGATCTATCTGGATGTGAGGCAGAACTTTGCGAATGCAGTACACTTACTGCTTATATAAACTATTAAAAGGATAAATAATTATATGGCTTTGGAAGACGAAATTATTAATATAGAAGATTTAGATATAGCTAAAGAGATAAAAATCGGTGACAATATTTTACTTGAAACCACTGATGGCACAAAGCTTATTGATTTTAAAGACTTTATTATCGGTACCGACAATATAACCTTCTACGATAAAATATCAGGAGGAGAATTTTTACAGACTGCTGACATATCTGCTCTTAGGGCTGATGTAGCTACTAATACAACTATTCTATCAGGTATCAGCAGTATTATGGACGAGATTGACGCGATCAATATCAAACTTAATGCGCAAGGACAGGGTCTAGAAGCATTCAGAAATTCTATAAAATTGGAGGGAGGAATAGAATTAGAAGCAAATACTTCTGCCACTGTAGGAGTAACTGTTTCCAAAGCTGGTAATAGTGATAAAGTTATTTACTTCACTACTATAGATCACATTGGTACGAGTTTAGTTGATGGAGCAACAGGAGCTGGATCGATTAATAAAGGATCTACAAATGCCAGTTTCAGATATACAGCTAAAGATACGTATAATATATTAATCACCGGTAATATACTGTGTAACAACCAAACCACTCCAGACGAAGTTCTTATTCTGCAGAACGATGCTGTAATAGGCAGAGTATATGTAGGTACAAAGGCCCCTGGGTCAGACGGAAACTTCGATATTGGTTTTATTAGAAATGCGCGGGTCGCGGCTGGAGATAAAATTAGTTTAAGCTTACAACATGGAAACGCTTCTGTAAAGGGAGGTTCTGTGACTATTTCTATTCTTTAATTTAATATGAAAATACATGTCTTAAATAACGAGATAGTAAAACCTTTAAAATTACAACATAACGTTGACAATAAAATTAAATATAAAGGTTTTGCGGAGAACTTTGATTTTGGTTTAAGACTACAATCATATAACTTAACTGAAGGCATACGAGATAGAAAATCCAGCTACGGTACTTCATATTTTTTTATCTGACTTAAAATCTCTAAGCTCTGTTATTGAATTAGACGTACCTTATACCTTTAATGCAGATAGTAAATTTACTACTTACATACAGTACGATGGTAATTATTTAAAAGCTGATGATCCTTCAAATATATCAACAGCGTTAAATCATGATACCAATTTTAATACTCTAAGTTCCCAATACTTCTTTACTCTTAATTTAAGTACAAATGAGTATTTGTATATTACTAAAGAATATCAGGATAGTACATACTATGCGTATTGTTCAAGCAATTCAGTTTTTCTATCCGGGGATGTACCTTCTCTTAGTTCTCATTTATTTAGATTTAATGTAAAGGATAATAAATTAAAATTATTCCCTTTTGTTAATTTAAATACAAATGATTCAAAGTATCAATTAATATTATCTAATAGTTTTCAATTAACTGCTTGTAGTAGTGCTGGTAATACTTTATCTTCTGTTTTCGAAGTAAATAGAAATACTCTTACATCTCTCAAGAAGGCTGTCAATAACTCATTTAGTTTTTATCTTTCTAGTTTTAATAAAGACGATATTAATTTAAATCTAGATACAACGATTGATTCCGTAAGTTCTAATTTCTTATTATATAGTAATAATTATAATATCAATGTAATAGATGAAACTTTAGAAGGTGGAATTATACCGCTTAAGAATCAAGCCACACTTGAGGAATACAACGTTCCAAGTAACCATTTTAACTCACAGCCAGAGAACATCAATAGACAATATGAAAAAATATTCCCCTGGTGTTAATACTGATACTGGTTTTGATAAACTTTACTTAAGTTATAACATAGGAACAAAAGATGTTCATTTTGCTCCGTCAAAGATGACTTACTTTACAACACCATCTAGTTTGTCTCCTTATACTAAGCTTAATATAAATGATTCTAAAATTGATTATATTGGAGCTACCCCAGGTAATAATCCGTTACTCGCAGATAAAGTATTCAAGAGAAGAATGGATATAAAAGATAACTCATATAGCGATGATACAAATGCTACGTACTTATGCTCATGGTTATCTGGAAATGATGATGGAGATAAATTATGGATAGATAGATATTATAATCCAGATTTTATAGATTTTGATCAAGCAGTAGCTGGTACATCTTTTTATAATACTGTTACTGCTACTGGTCTTAATTCTACTTATGTATTTGATGTAAGCTCAAAGCTTTGCTTCGAACCTAATAATGATTATGCGTATTACCATATAGGTGAGAGAGACTACGCTCAGCATTTAATCTCTATGGAGAGATATTTATTATCTTCTGATATCGAAGTATTGAATAATAAAGGAGCAGTAGAATCTATAAACCGAGTTAAGAATGATACTGAGATTGAGTTTAATGGAGACCGGTTTGGTAAATTTGTAACGAGTAAAAAAGGAGATTTTAGTTTTAGTTTCTGGATGAATGCTAAGGACTATAGCCTTCCTATAGGTTATAAGATACTTGGTAACTTCTTTGAAGAGGGATTTGGTATATTTAATACAGAATTAGTAACACCTAATATGTATTTACCAAGTGGTAATAAATTAATACTAATGAATAATGATCTAGAAATTTATGACGAGATCGAAATTCTAGAAGAAGGTCAGCCAGTTAATATAAAAGGAGTCGCAAGAAAAGATATCTTTAGTGAGTTCTATATTTTAGGAGAAAACAATATAGTTTATATCTA
>UEXL01001344.1_pt1 | contig 10072 bp, 21 predicted proteins | sample 1796671 | NCBI WGS metagenome assembly UEXL01 (sample SAMEA4772471, study PRJEB27181) | metagenome
CTTTTTAATGCCATATACATATAACGTTCTAAACCTGATGCAAAAGTTATATTATCATATGTAATTTTTAGACTGTACTGGTCCTTTTTCTTTTAAAGGATCGTTTCTTCATTTACTTCTATATTGGTTACGTCTGTAGTAAACTTTTTATAAGCAACTTCTTCAATCTCATCTTGCAAACATCTTTTAGCTGCTTCAATGTATAACAACGCATCCATTAATTCTTCTTGTACATCAATTAAAAAACGATTAAGATCTTTTTCTTGACCCTCAATCTCTTGCATCATTGTAGCTCCGTATTTTTTCTGGCCTATAAGGCTACGTTCGTCCATCTTTCTTAAGTACTTGTTGTACTATTTTATCTTGTGTTTTAATTTTCATCTTTACAAATGTTCCGTTAATCATTTTACCTGTTCTTTTATTTATAACTTCATAAGCTGTTTCAATACAGTTTCTATATAAACACCTTCTAATGAGCTAAGTTTGTAATACTACAACCATATCACCTATAGCATCTATAACTTCTGGTTGATCATTTTTAGTAAAGCTTTAGCAAGCTCACCAGCTTCTTCTTGTAATTTAACATATTGTACCATTGGATTACCTTTTCATATAAACCTCTAGTTTCAGCCCATGTTCTTATTCTGATCAAATCTTTATCTATCATTATATCATAATTTTTATTCTTTATGTTTAGGATTAAAAATGCTTCATAAAAGCTTTATTATAAATATAAGATCTGTTATCATTAAACATAGATGTTTTAACATTTTGCATTATCCATGGTATGTTTTTGTTATTTCAAACTGGCCAAACTCTGGGTTTTGCCATTTTAAACCTATGTTATCGTTTAATGTCCTTTAGTTTATTTAAGGACAGGAAAGTTGAGGTTTGCTCTGTTAGTGTTTATTTTCATTTTATTAAATAAGTTTTTATATTTTTTTAAATCAATCTTATAGCCATAAGACTTTTGAAGTTCTATTTCGCGGTCTGATATATAATCTATATCCGGTGACTGCTCAAGAACTTCATACTCATCCTCCTTATAGCCTTGTATAAGAGTAACTCTGTTATTAAGATCACGTGTAACACCGATCTTTTTACCTGGTATGTGGTATAAATAATACATAATTATAATTTATTGTTATATAAATGCATGTTGTGTGCTTGATGGTAATACCAACCAACATCAATAGACAGTCTGTCTGCAATCATTTTTTGTAACATGCTAAATTGATATTGATCATTGCAAAAACCGTACCAGATGTCATTAGATCGCATATAAACAGACATGTTCAGCTTATCATTAAGTATTGTAAACTGTATTGCATAAGTACAGGGAGTATCTTTACGATACTGCTCAAATTCTTTAGCATCATATATGCTTATTGCCGCGTGTCTAGTATTAGGGTGTTCTCTAAGCTTACCAACAACATAATCAATTTGATTATTACGTTGCCATTGCCAACCATAATTAGACATTACGTTTCCATCGCTATCGGCCATACGTTCCCATATTGGTGGCACTTTGCCATATATTCGCCTAGCTTTTTTATATTACGATCACCAGATAAATACCATTGCCATTCGGCTTCAGCATAATCTAGTTTCCAATCACGTTGTTTATTTGTTATGTGATTGTCTAGTGGATTTTGTATGTAAAAACCACAATTAAATAAAGCTTTTGTATTGTCAAAATCAATACCATCTTGTATTGCATAATTTAACAAATCTTCAAAAGCTGCATTTGCATTTTTATAACTGTTTAGCATATTTTTTGTAATAAAATTTATATAATTCAAATATTTTTTCGTTTAATTGTTTACCATTGTATTTAAACGGTGATCGTTTTTTAGCACCATTAACCTCTACGTCAATCCACCAAAAATAATTATCTTGATCACTGCTTGCAGCCCATGGAGATATTTTAATTCCATTATTAATACACCATAAATAAGCTTTAGTGTTTTCATCAGTCCACTCGGGTCCTAATATATTAACTTTTTTTTTCTACGCCAAGCATTCATTAATCCCAAGGCATTGCTTCGGTTTCAAGCTCAGCTAATTGATGAGGTATAAAACAACCTGATCTATGCTCCCATTTAAAATGAGCTTCAGCACCGTTTTCACCTAAGTTTTGAAACTTTACTTTAAGTACTTTTGCTTTAACTGTTTTAGCTTCGTAATCTCTGTGGACCAATATACCATGATAACTTGCATCATACCATTCACCACCACCCTTAATGTTATACATAGTAGGCTCTTCAATTTTTCCATCTTTATCTCTATACATTTTAGTAGGATGTGCTACAATAAAAACTAAAACATCATATTTTTTTGCAAACATTTCGATTTTAGTTAAGTATTCCATTGTATATCTATTAACATCCTCGGTTTTACAATCAATGTCTCTAATTTTATTAAAAGGATCAATTACAAGACATTTAATGCCTTTACGCTTAACAAGCTCTGCTCCTTTACGTAACACAGACTCAAGAGTATAGCGCTCCATATCAATATGAAAAAAGTTATCATTACAATGTTCAGACACTTGTTTCCATTTAGTTCCTCCTATATCATTTACATTAGGCATATCTTGCCATACTTTTCTCATTAACTTATGAGCGTGTAAGTACGTTGGTGCATTTTCAGGACTAGCAAAAGCTGTTTTCCATTGATATTTTTGATTGTAACCTACAACCATCTGATCAACGAAATCTGACTTTCCGCTACTAGGTATCCCAGTAACAGTGATAAACTGGCCAGTATAAGTACTAAAAATATTATCAAAATTAGACAACCCAATTTGGTAACCAGGTTTGAATCCGTTTTTAACAAAGTCAGTAACTTCATCTTCAACGTCTTTAAATGTTGTAACGTTTTCCAATGGCACAGGTCTTGCATTATTGATTTTTTCTGATAATTTTTCTTTGCCATATTTAATTAAGTATTCATTAGCATCTTTACAATCTTCAAATGTTACTAAAAACAAACTTCAGCTCCAAGTCTACGGACTAATTCTGATTGTAATGCTTGTCCTGCTTCATCTGAGTCAACTGCTAATATTATTTTTTCTTTATCTTCAAAATAATCTATACAATTATCTAAATAATCTAAGTTATTAGAATTTAAAGTAGCACCATTAGGCACTGATATAGAATTTTTAATACCAGCTTCATGTAAAGCTAATACATCCATTTCACCTTCAGTTATAACGCAAGTGTCATAACCTACTATACTGTTTATATTATAGAATACTTTTTCAGCACCCTTATATAATTTAAAGTTTTTTCTTCCATCGCGATACTTAACATTAATAAGCTGATCACCCATGAAATAATTAAACTTTATTGTGTTCTCGGTCTTGCCGGTTTGTGGCATAAACTCAGGACCCTCACCGCACCGAAGATCGATAAGAGTCTGCTGAGATATACCTCTTGTTTTAAACCATTCAATTACTTTGCTAGTAGGAGGTTTTACCCTCTACACTTTCAGGCCTTACATAAGTCTTTTCACTAGCACCTTTACGTTGATATGTGTGTAATTGAAATGATGAATCACAATGATGACAAGTACCCAAACCTCGATCCCAATCATAACTAGCACATTTAGCTTTTTGATTTTTAGGTTGTCTATGAGACGAACACAGGGGACAAATCCCCTGCGTTTTACCTACATCTAAATCGTGTTGGTTAAACTGGTCGATTAAAAATCCATTAATCTCCGTGTTGTTTACTTGCATGTATTACTATTTAAAATGGTAAATCATCTTCGACTGCTGCTGCAGGTGCAGGCGCCGCCTGTTGCTGAGGGTTGTCAAACTTTTTGACTTCTCCGTTAGTCCATACTAATTTTACATTACCTAAATATGTCTTTGCTTCTTTCGCTGTGCGTTCTTCTTTGCTTTGCGATACAATGACCGGACCTTGATTACCGAATTGATCAAGCTCATCGTTAAGAGTAATGCTGATAGGTAAGTATTTACCTTTCTTACCAACAATGATCTTATCTTTCGGTATCTCATTTAAGTTAATGCTTGCTGCTAATATTAATGCCATTAATAATTATTTATTTGGTGAAACATTCTTTGCATCTGGTCTTTAGTAGCACCAGTTGCTCTGCGTAGATTATCTACGGCTTTAACATGATTTTGATTAGTATAAAAATTATCTACACTAGTTTCTAATCCTGTTACAGTACATATTCTTGTTTGGTTTTTTTCTTGTTCTAGCCATAATGGTTTAAAGGGTTTTGTTAATAAAATATTGAGTAGGATCAAAGCCTTCAGACTTATAAAATAATTCATAAGCCTGCACTGCTCTTTCGACTTTGTCCTTACCTCGTTCATAAAACTCTGGTGAGCAGTCAAATATACCTATTTGTTCTGTGTTTTTATCAATGGCAATAAATACCATTTCATAGCCAAATAGTTTACTATAAATATAAGCTTGTGAATCGTAATTATACTTAGAAGCAGAGTATTTAAATTTTTGAAGATCTGCTGTTGTTTTTAAATCAACAACTAACTTTTCATCATGGTTTATAATATCTGCTTTACCTTTCCATAATTGATTCTCAAGAGTTGTAATCCCTGGTTTTTCATATTCATTATTTTTATTACGTATTAAATCAAAGCAAATTTGATTTGATAACATTTTGTCTGTTAATTTTTCTATTTTATCAACTTCATGTTGTAATAAACATAATTCTCCGTCAGAAAGCTCTTTATATACTTTAGTATTTCTAGTTGTAGATTCTATAACCTTAAACTGTTTAAGTTTATCAGGTTCTAAAATAGCTGTATGAAAATATCCGCCAACTAAAAACGCAGGTCTCATTTCAGAGGCCTTACCTAAAGCTAAAGGATTGTTAAGTAACGTGCCAATATCAGAATTACTAAGATATTGTTTACCAAAATCTCCGTAATAATGTTTATCGTCTCGTAACTTTTCAATTACTTTTTCGTTTGTCATTATAATGTTTTAAGTTCCTTTTCTAATTCAGGTGTTACTTGGTATTTCTTTTTAATTGTTTCAATTTTACCGCCAGATTTTACAAAAGCTTTAGCTTTGTCTATAGCTGTTTTATCCATAGCTATACCGTTTAAAGCATCACTGTCTGCGGTATCGTCAATTAAAAACAAATTACCTAATGCGTATTTCTTACCATAACTCGATGCGGTACCAAATTGTTGTGGAGTTTGCATACCTTTTTGATTAAGATCAACACCAACGATAGCTGTAGCGTTTAACGTATGTTCGCCATCTGTTATTGTTGCTGTTGTTTCTAGTATAGGCATGGGATCTGAAGCTAATAACTTTTCGTTAATAACTACTGATACTCCTAACTCTAATAGATAGGGTTTTGTTGCTTCGAGAATGTCTTCGGCTGATCTGAAGTAATATTTGCCGAATGAGTTAAACCTACTTTTTTTCGATTTAAACTTTGTCTGGATTGTAGCCAGTTTAGTGTTTATTGTCATATGGTATATTGGTTTTTCTTATTAATATAATTACACATAATTTTAATGTTTTACATGGGTAAACTACAGGTAATCAAGCACTTGTGAGTGATCGACACTATTAATTAGCTTATCTACAGCTTGCTTTTTAAGCTCTGAAACACGCACATAATTACTTACACCGTCTATGTTTAGTTTAAAAGCAATGTCTTTAGCAGAGTGTTTATCACAGTCTAATCCATAGCTTAATCTTAATACTTCATATTCTTTTTCGTTTAAATGTTTGTTCATTAAACCTTTTAAGTAAATATTTAAAAGTTGTATATTGTATGGTTCAGATTTATCAGGTAATTGAAACATCATATTCTCTCCATCATCATTTACGGGCTGAGCATCTATAGATAAAAATATGCTATTAAAAAACATAGCAACCATTTTGTGATCTTTACCATTGTCTTTGCGTATTTCATTAAGTTTATGCTCTGGTATTCTTATATCACCTCTTGCTGCGTCTATTTTTCTACGTAAATGACCTTTAATTCTTTTACTAAAAAATGATTTTAAAGTTTTTTCTATGTCTTCACTTTTATTAAGAGTTGCCCAGTCTAGTTTATCAACAGCTCTTGTTAATGCTTCGCCCCCGATTTGTAAAAAGTCATTAATACTTAAAACACCTGATGCTTGTTGAGCTGTAGAAAATTTTCTAGCTAAACTTTCAACTAATGGAAGAAACTTTACTATCATTTCATCTCTAGTATAATCATTAAAAGCTTTGTCTATAGGTATTGAAGTTTTTAAATCTTCTTTATACCTTATATAATTCTGTATGTTATATTTCTTCATTTAGTATTATTTTTTCATGTTTTAAATCTTTACATAATTTGCGGTATACAGTTCTAGAAGAGCAATCTAGCAGACCTGCTACTCTACTCCACGTGATTTTTTTTTACCGTTGTTGTTTAAATCTAGCATGCATTGATAAATATCTTCTTTATCAACACCACTAGATCTACCAATTAGTTTACCTACAATACTAAGCTTTTTGCTTAATGTTAGTCCATTGTAAGGTTTAAACACTACTTTACGTATTTTATTTGCCGGTGGATCACCACCTTGATCAAAGACATCTTGTATCATATTATTTAGTGTCTTAGTTTTAATAAAAAACGTTACAAAACCATTTTCTTTATCAGCTATAAATCTAAATATAGTATAAAATTGGTCTTCAATGTCATTATCAATGTTAAGATAATATAATACAAGCATATGCCACTTTAATGATTTATATGTAGTTATTTTTGCTTTACTATTAAACAAGTGATAACATTCATACGTACCATCAGCGTAGTATTTATATTGTTTGGTTTCGATGCTAGGTATATCATTAATAGGATCTTGCCTATATAATATACGTCTATCATTTAACCATTTTATATTTCTATCTTGTGACATTTGCCTATTACTTTCTTTTATTCTTAAACCTATTGTCACGTCTAGGCTTTTGAAAAGCCTTTATTTTATCTGTAATGCCAAAAACATTTGTTTTTACTAAATGCTTTAAATTAGTTATTGTGCTCATATAATTCAATTTTTACGTTATTCCATTTTCCATACTTCATAGTTGTGTCAACTAAAAAGTCTATTCTATTTGTCCATCGTTTATTCATACGATCTCTTATGACCCAAAGGCCATTCATTTCACCAGCATTGCTAATTAAAACAACTATTCATTTTAAAACCTTTAGCTTCAAGATCACGAGACACAGCAATTATTCTGTGTGACTCGGGATTATCCATATTAATTTTAAAATTCGTAGCAGTTCTATCAGGCGTACTATCAGTTTGAGCTGGAGTTGCATGGTATATTGTAGCGGTTACTACAATAATCTTCAATGTTTTTAATATCATATAGTTTTTCTTTTTATTACATATAGAGCTTTTGTCACCAATATAGTATTGCCAATAGGCTCTTAAACTATCACCTTCAACCTTATATTCATCAGGCATACATTGTGGTGGTTCTGAAAAACCAGTATGTAGTATACCATCAGGATATTTAGCTAAAGGTTCTTTGCATTTTTAATAGATAAATGTATTTTACCATAACGCTTAGTATATTCATCACCTAAGGCTAGCATGTGATAGTATAGCCAAAGATAATGACTAGCACTTTGTCTAGCCCACATTGTAGATGGGTGATTGACATGTGCTTTTTATAAGGTACCCATTCAACTTCGTGCTCTAGACTGTGACATCTATGTGCCGTACAAAGCATTTGGGCTGATTCTAAGATCATTTTAACAACATGCTTATTATATTGTAGCTTTGCTGCTTTAACAGGATCCTCGTGTAAATAAAATATTCATTTGTATCTTTGTTATCTAATCTATTATAATGTTTGTCTAATAAGAGGTTCGCCACCTCTGATATTAGTTGTCGTTGTATAGTTGCCATATTAATTTACTCATAATTTCTGATTGATTTAAACAAAGGATGTCTGTAACTACCGTATTGAGTACGTTCGAAATAAGTAAACGTAGCTCGTTTGCCTATGTAGCCATGAATATTGTTTAGTATATTAGCTAGATCTTTGTAGTTGTAGCCTTTACCTGGAGGACAACCGAACTCTATACCATCATCATCTTGCATTAAGAACTTGCCAAGAGTGCCTTTACGCTTGCCTTTACCTTCTTCATAGCCTACAATAAGAGCTTCGGTGTCTTGAAAGTCTTTAAACTTTTGTAAATTGTAAGATCTCTTACATTCATAAGGCTTGTCTAAACGCAATATAGAGCCTTCATAGCCGTTATTTAAATTATATTGATGTATAATGTTAGCAGAATCTTTATTGTTAACTAGCTTAGTTTCTACATATTTAACGCAATAAGAATACATATCACTTGTAACAAGTTGATTCATTCTGTATCCATATGGTTGATTCATTACGGTTTCTATGTAGTCATAGCAATGAAACTGAACTAAATGTTTAGCTTCAAGCCTGTCATTATCAGTTGGTTTTTTCTTTCTAACTAACGATATAATCTTTTCGAAATTATCTTTAAGATCATGGTTGTATAGTTCACCGTCTAGTACAACATCTGTATTAGCGCTAAATTCTGTTTCCATTTTAAAAAAATCAGTTAATGAATCTTTAATGTGTTGTAGGTTGTAAAATTCTTTACCTGTTCTGGAAAAACATCTAATGTTTTCTTGTTCATCAAGATATATAACACATCTAACGCCGTCAAGCTTAGGTTGTATAAATACATTCTCGGACCAGTCGACAGCTTTTTTGCCTACTTTGTATGCGAGCATTGGTTTTATCATAAATTATTTAATTTTTTTTCTATTCGGTTAATTTTTTTTAATATTATCGCTGCTTTGCGATACTCCTCTTTTTCTTCTAGCATTATAAGAATAGTATTAAGTCTTGCTAATTCAGAAATAAGTAGTTCCTCCTCGTTTGCTAACAAGGTTAGGGGACTAATGTCCCCGTATTTATTTAATATTTTCGCTAACACTAAGTCAGCTAAATGATCTAAATCATTTGCATCATTTATATTATCGTTTTGCATTTGTATTTAATTTGTATTGTTTCCAGTCAGTATAATCAAACTCGTGATCTCTTGACCATTTTCTTATTATATCATCTATTTTACTTACAAATACACAAGAGTTAGAATATTGATTCCAACATGTTATCCATACATCAGGTTTACCTGTCCATATAGTATAAGTATATTGATGATCTATACTTTCGTGAGAAGGGTATAAATACTGTGAGTTATAATGAAAGTCTTTTACTAAGTGTGATGCCATTCTTGATCCATCACCAAAATTATTAAAACCTTCATCAACTTGCATATGTTTAACCCAATTAGCAAGCTCTACAGCTCTATATTCAGGATAACCATCGTGATGTAAATACATGTTTACATAGCTTTTGTCACTAACTACGTTAGGATTACAAGCAAAGCCAAGCTCGTTGTCTTCAGCAGCAGATCTATCTACTACCATTGTTACATTTCTTGTTGCCATAATTTAATTTAATTTAGAGCGAAAAGCGGGACTCGAACCCGCAACATTTACCTTGGAAGGGGTAATGCTCTACCAATTGAGCTATTTTCGCTTGGTGGTTCTAATCTAATAAAACCATATACGCTTTGGCATTGTTAGTTCTAAACCAACTTAAAGCTTTATCAAAGTCATTTATTATTTTTTGAGTATAGCCTGATTGTCTTGCGAAAACAGCCTGACAACCCATTATAAAATCATAAATACTTAATTCTTCTGCGGTCAGCTCGTAGCTTTCGCCAGAAAAAGGGTTGGTTACCTCTGCTCCGTGTATATATAATTCTCCTGTGAACCATTTAGGTAGTTTTTGTTTCTTCATATCCTTGATCTATTAAGTCAATTGTTATTTCTTCTTCTTTTTTCTCAGCTAGTGTCAAGTATAATTCTTTAATAGAATCTTGTACATAAAACTCATACATGTCTGAAATGTATATATTACAACCTTCAGTTATAGCTTGTGTTAATTCTGTACCAAGATTATTGTCATAATAATGTACATTTTCCGTTACATTAATGTTTCTATCATCATAGTAGCAA